>Oklahoma_p2__coassemble_314_pt1 | contig 48766 bp, 29 predicted proteins | sample Oklahoma_p2__metabat2_high_PE_034 | metagenome-assembled genome bin Oklahoma_p2 | reverse complement strand
AGGGTGAAAGTATCTAATGGAATATCAAATACACTTCATGCTTTTCATAATAAAGGCTCAAGGAGCTTTGTAAAAAAGATAGGGGGTAGAATAGAATGGGGGAAAAGTTAAGCCCAGCCTGGATAATGGGGGTACTACAGGCTGGACTTAAGGTGGCATCGTGCACCAAGGCACTTTCCAAGCTTAAAGTTCTCAAGCTGTTGAACTTTAATCAATACTCTTACTTGGATGATATGTCTTTAAGTTAACGTGGCAGGTGATATACCACAAAGATATTATCGAGCTCTTGGGCTGATGCCTCATCTCGAGGATTGCCTTGCGGCAAGGTTTCAGACGATTGCTTAAGTTTGTAGGGCTTAACTAAGGAATCTGAGCGTGGGGCTAAGGCGGGAGCAACTTGAGATACAGTTGATTTAGCCCAGAGTGCAGATGCTGAGGCTCTGTGGATGATTTGACAACAATAGCTGTTGACCTCGATAGAAGGAGTTGTGCACTTAAGTTCCTGAGTAACTAATCTCCAGGTACGATAAAGCACCTTGGAATGTGGAGCCTTAGCCACTTGGTTCTTATCAGCTTGAGCACAAGACTTTATGTTTACGTCGGCCATGCTCTCTAAGCTATGCTCTGTACACTCTATGGCTAGTACCTTATGAGGCAGAGCAACCACACTCATGGTGCTTAAGACCAAAACAGCAGGGAGCATTTTGCAATTAGAGCTCATGACCAACGTCCTTTATGTAGAAAAGCGGCAACAGAACTTAAACATGCAAGCTATGGTTTCTAACTTAAGATCAGATGTTGTTTCCTTTTTATTGTGTGGCCATAAGTGCCAAATCTTGAAATCTGCATCAGGTTAAGTAAGAGACAGCTTACCTTTATCAGCCCTTCATGCTAGTTAAGCTAAAACTTAAGTAGCCCTCTTGAACTGACAGGGATAGTGTATACCTATGTGCTTTGCTACTTAATGTGAGAGCGGTCACGCCAGACAAAAATACGCTCAACTCTCTAATCACATACAAACAACAAATAGCGCTTAAAGCCTTATCAAGGCTAGCTTGCTTCACTCAATAGTTAAAGATTATAAATTATACTTGCGCTATGTATTCTTATAATAGTTATGTCTATATGGCTTTATAAGTTGAAGTTGCTATAGCAACATGGCTAAAAAAGTGGCAAAAGTTCTTTTGGCTATAAAAAGCTATCGCATGGCGCTTAGTAACATGCGGGCGCCATTAATAGCTACATAAGGCAGTTGTTGTGACGTATGGGACAGTAGCACAGTATGCAAAGTGCACTATTACTTGCACGAATAATTATAAGCTTGATGGTGATAAAGCTATCAAAAAGGGGGATTTTAGCCAATAAATGCGATAAATAAGGGATAAGTAAATTTTTGCCTCCTGTAGAAATTTGTGATCTTCTTTACACTTTATAGTTGGCTCAAATATTTAAGTCTCAATTAAGGGCAACTGGGTTTATCAGTAAGCAATAAAGGCTTGTAAATACTTGGCTAATTATGCTAAGAGTTTCACTCAACTTTTACAATCAAGCTCAAGAGGGTATTTGTCTAAAGTGCTCTCTTTTATGCTTGGGCAGATAATTTTTTTGCCGCTATGGCACAACGCAACAGACAACATGCTAATTGTGGTTGTTTTTTTGCCGCTTAAGTAGCATAGGAGCTTTTCTAGATATCACGAAATAAATAGTTTGGGGCTACTTTGAGTCCCAAAGTACTAATTGAAATCAGGCATGTCCGCCCAGCTCTGTAAAATATAGTGATATTAATCGATATGTAATGGCACATGGGTTGCTTTTAGCTTAGGCATAGCAGGCTAGCCCATAGAAGCACGGGCCTTAGCTTTTTTCTATAGGCTAGTTTGTCAAAATCTAGGTGGAGTAAATAGTCATGTTCGGTATCTCTGTCAGCGGCATCAAGAACTCACAAAAGCATATTGATGTAACCTCAAATAATATTGCGAATACTAATTCGTACGGCTTTAAAAAGTCTCGTGCTGAGTTTGCTGATATTTACGCAAACAGCATCTACTCAAACTCTAAGACTGCCTCTGGTATGGGTGTGGTCAATAGCGTCGTATCCCAGCAATTTACCCAAGGTACCTTATCTGGTGATACTGGTAATCCTTTGGATATGGCTATTCAAGGTAATGGCTTCTTTGTCTTAAAGGGCAATGGCTCTGATTCTTTATCCTTTACCCGCAATGGTGCCTTCCAAGTAGATAAAGAAGGCTTTATTGTGACCGCTCAGGGTGACTATCTGCAAGGCTGGGACGTCAATGATGATGGTACCGCCACCTCCTTAGATTTAAATGGTACCAAGAAGCTCCAGTTACCATCTGACACTGGCGCTCCAAAAATGTCTCAAAACATTGGTATTGGCGTTAATCTTCCAGCTGACAAAGAGGCCTCTAAGTTCAATGACTTAGCCAAGGATCCTTGGGGTAAAAATAACAATGGCTTTAAGGCTGAGGAGCTCAAGTACGGTATCGTACGTGGCAAGGATGGTAGTGTTGTAAAGAAAAATCCTGGCGATCCTTTAGGTGCTGGCGAGTTCAAACACTATATGGTGAACTTTGATCCTAAGGACTCCAAGACTTTCCAAGCCTCCACCTCCCAGACTATTCATGATTCCTTAGGTCGTGCCCATACCTTGACCTATTACATGATCAAGACTGGCCCTGATGCTCCTGGTTCGAACAATACTGTATGGAATGTCATTCCATATGTAGATGGCAAGCCAGTGGATGTGGCCATGGCTGGTGAGCAAAACCCAGTGGCTATCTCTGTGCCTGATGGTTCTTCCTCTGTTGCTGGTGCCAATTTCTTTGGCTTCCAAGTAACTTTCAAGCCTAATGGTGAGTTCTCTCACAGCATCCCTGAGAAGATTGAGCTCGTAAATCCTCAAGGCGGCGCTAATAGCTTAAGAACTTCTTTATTTGGCGATAAGGGTGCTAATGATGATGGCGCTTTAAAGATGCGCGATCCTACCTTTGAAGATGAGATTTTAGCTAACCCTCCTGGTGGCACTGGCAAGAGTGCTATTTACAAGGGCTTAGATGGTTCTTTGCACACTGCTATTGGTCAGGGTGTAGATCCTTCCCAGATTGTGAATATTAAGTTTGAAGCTACCCAATTTGGTTCTACCAATTTCCAAGTAACGGGTGCTCCTACTAATGATGGTTATGCCACTGGTATCTTAACTGGCATGTCCGTAGACGAAAACGGTATTATCCAGTGCGAATACTCCAACGGCCTGCTCTACTCTATTGGCAAGGTAGCCATGGCAGACTTTGCCAATACCCAAGGCTTGCTTAAGATTGGCGATACCCAATGGAAGCAATCTAATAGCTCAGGTCAAGCTATTGCCAAAGAGGCAAATACTGGCTCTGCTGGCTCCATCAAAGGCTCTAATTTAGAGCTCTCCAATGTCGATTTAACCTCCGAGTTAGTTGAGCTGATTACCGCTCAGCGTAACTATCAGGCTAACGCACAGTCCTTACAGACCAATAACACTGTAATGGATAGCATCCTCAATATCCGTTAGTCTTAAGTACCGATTCAAAATACTCCATCAAAAGCCGAACCTTATGTTCGGCTTTTTATTGTCTGTGATGGTGCTTGTAGCCTTGGAGGTGCCTTGGGGGCTTTAGGATTTTTCAAGGGCTTATTATTTTGTATGTAGTCAGCTTTAGCTAAAAACGCTATAATTGAGGGCTTGATAAGGATAAAGCGGCTTAAATTGGCCTTTTATCTCTTAGAGCTCTGATGCCTAGGCTAAGAGTTTGGTGTTTTTTAAAGCAAACTAGAGAGCTATATTATCTCTAGTTGTGAATATTACTTTAGGTTAATCATGCCTTTTTACGAGTATCGCTGCTCCAACTGTGGTCACTCTTTAACTAAGCTACAGTCTATGAGCGCTCCAGCTTTAACCACTTGCCCTGAGTGTAATCAAGAAACCTTAGTAAAGCTCATTAGTGCATCTAATTGCGACTTAAAGGGCGTAGGTGTATTTGGTAATTCCAAGAATCCTTTTAAGTGTGAAAGCCGTGCAGCTGCCGCTAGCAGCCCTTGTGCCTCTTGCCCAGCTTCTAATAATAATTAGAGCTCTTCAGGACAAGATTCATTCGATGCGTAAGTTTATGTTTGGGTTTATAGCTAAAGTGAGCCCAAACGCAAGCGTAAGCATTAAGCGCCGTAAGGCAAGAAATTTTTGATTAATCATCAAAGGCAATTTTATTATGTCAATGCGTTCACATTACTGTGATCAAGTTGGTCTGAACGAAGATGGTCAGACCATTACCCTATGCGGCTGGGTCAACAAGCGCCGTGATTTAGGTGGACTGATCTTTATCGACTTGCGCGATAGAACAGGTTTAGTACAGGTTGTATTTGAGCCTGACGTAAAGGATGTGCATGAGTTGGCTGCCACCTTACGTAACGAGTTTTGTATTAAGGTCACTGGCGTAGTAAGAAAGCGTCCTGACAGCCAGGTTAATGCCAATATGAAGAGCGGTGCTATCGAAGTTTATGCTAGCTCTTTAGAGATTTTAAATAAGTCTGCTGTCTTACCTTTAGACTTTAATCAGGACAACACCGAAGAGCAGCGCTTACGCTATCGCTATTTAGACTTACGTCGTCCTGAGATGGTACAAAACTTCATCAAGCGTCACAGCGTAACCCGTTTTGTACGTTCCTTCTTAGATGACAATGGCTTTATTGATGTTGAGACCCCAATGCTCACCAAGGCCACTCCAGAAGGCGCTCGTGACTACTTAGTTCCATCCCGTATTCACCACGGTAAGTTCTACGCTCTTCCACAGTCCCCACAGTTGTTCAAGCAATTGTTAATGATTGCTGGCTTTGATCGCTACTATCAAATCACCAAGTGCTTCCGTGATGAGGACTTACGTGCTGACCGTCAGCCTGAGTTCACCCAAATCGATATCGAAACTTCCTTTATGTCATCACAAGATGTACGTGACGTGATGGAAGAGATGATGGTGGGCTTATTCAAGCGCGAAGAGAATGTCGATTTAGGTAAGTTCCCAGTTTTATCTTGGACTGAGGCCATGGAGCGCTTTGGTTCTGATAAGCCTGATTTACGTATCGATTTTGAGCTTCATAGCTTAGATAATTTAGTCAAGGACAGCGAGTTTAAGGTCTTATCTGAGGCCGCTAACGACGAGAGCAGCCGTGTAGTAGGCTTTGCCTTGCCAGGTGGCGCATCTTTAAGCCGTAAGAATATTGATGGCTACACCGACTACGTCAAGAAGTTAGGTGCCTCTGGCTTGATGTATATCAAAGTCAATGAGCTTGCCAAGGGCGTTGAGGGCTTACAGTCCTCTATCGCTAAGCACGTAAGCGCTGAGCACTTAATGGCTATGATCAATGAGTGCAATGCCAAGGATGGCGATATCGTCTTTATCGGCTGCGGCAAGACTGTTAAGTGCCAGACATTCATGGGTGCCTTACGCTGCCAAACCGCTCGCGATCATAAGCTCGTAAACCCAAGCTTCAAGGCCTTATGGGTGGTTAACTTCCCAATGTTCGAGATGACTGAGGAAGCTGGCTTAACTGCTATGCACCATCCATTTACCGCTCCTGCTAACGTAACTCCAGAGCAATTAATTGCCGATCCAATGAACGTCTTTGCAGATGCTTACGATATGGTAATTAACGGCTACGAAGTAGGCGGTGGTTCTGTTCGTATTCACAATGAAGATATGCAAAAGGCTGTCTTTACTGTCTTAGGTATTAGCGAGCAAGAGGCTCGTGAGAAGTTCGGCTTCTTATTAGACGCCTTATCTTTCGGTGCTCCACCTCATGCAGGCTTAGCCTTTGGTCTTGATCGTCTCACTATGTTACTCACCCACACTGAGAACATTCGTGACGTTATTGCTTTCCCTAAGACCACTGCTGCTTCATGCTTAATGACCGAGGCTCCAAACTTAGCCTCAGATGCAGCCTTACACGAACTTGCAATTGCAGTAACTGATATCGAGAAGTAATTTAGGAGAATATCATGGCAGGTCACTCCAAGTGGGCCAATATCCGTTTCCGTAAAGCAGCTCAAGATGCCAAGCGCGGCAAGATTTTTACTAAGTTAATTCGTGAAATTACCTCCGCAGCCCGTTTAGGCGGTGGTGACGAGAGCTCCAATCCACGCTTACGTTCTGCTGTTATTTCCGCTTTAGCTCAAAACATGACCCGTGACACCATCAAGCGCGCTATTGAGCGTGGTGTAGGTGGCGGTGAGGGCTCTGAGCTTGAGTCCATCACTTATGAGGGCTATGGTGTAGGTGGTGTTGCTGTTATGGTTGAGTGCATGACCGATAACCGCAATCGTACTGCCTCTGACGTCCGTCATGGCTTCACCAAGTTTGGTGGCAATTTAGGTACCTCTGGTTCCGTTAACTACTTATTCACCAAGAAGGGTGTTATTAACTTCTTGCCTGATGAGAACGGCAATATGCCAGTTGACGAAGAGACTGCAATGGACATCGGTTTAGAGGCTGGTGCTGAGGACATTATCGTAAATGATGATGGTTCTATCGATGTATACACCACTCCAGAGACTTTTGTTCCTGTAGTTGACGCTTTTGCAGCTCAAAACATCAATCCATCCAATGCCCAGGTCACTATGACCCCATCTACTGAGACTGCTTTAGATGCCGAGGCTGCCGTTAAGTTCATTCGTATGATTGATTACTTAGAGGACTTGGACGACGTTCAAGAGGTCTACCACAACGCCAATATCCCAGATGACGTTGAGATCGAATAAGAGCAGATAGCTATTAGCTAGACTATAGCTTTATTTGCTTTAAAGATGCCGCAGCGATACTCTTTGCTATCTCCTGCGGCATTTTTTTTTAGTTTTTTCTTTGCCGCCTTTATTTTCATTTCAGGAAGCATTTTCAATATGAGTACTAAGTCTAAAGACCAGACAACCTCAGAGCCTTATAAGATTTTGTGGTATTCCTTGCCTAATTTGATGGATACCTCTAATGGTGCTGCCATTAGCAATAAGCACATTTTAGAGTGCTTAGAGGCGCAAGGCTTTAGAATTGCTGTACTCACAGCTACTTGCTATGACGATGACTCAGGTGCCCTAGAATTTGCCAAAATTTAGCAGGCTATGGGTGAGCCTGCTCAAGGCTTCTACCAATTTAAGCTCAATAATATTGATTATTTTGTAGCTAAAACAGCCTCCAAGCGCTTAAAGGAAATCAAAGCAGACGAGCAAACTACAGTATGGTCGCTCTTTGTTAAGCTGTTAGAGGATTTTCAGCCTGATTTGATGATTGGTTTTTGTCCTGATCTCTTTTCTCTAAGTTTGCGCCGAGAGGCCAAGGCGCGTGGTATTGCTACTGTATATACCGTGTGCAATGCCTCGCATGATAATTTCTCTTTCCCAGATTGCGATGCCGTGCTAACCAATTCCTTGGCCATTAGTGCTTATTACAATCGCCGCCAAGATCGCCATGTGAAGGTCAAGCCTTTTGGTATTGTCATCGATCCTAATAAGGTCTTAGCGCCACAAGATCCCCGCAATCGTCGCTATGTCAGCTTAATTAATCCTACCCCTTATAAGGGCATTGCTATTTTTATAGGCTTGATGCGCGCTTTCTTTATCAAATACCACAATAATCCATTGCGCTTTTTAATTGTTAAAAGCCGAGGCAATTATGAGAGCATTATGAAGCAGCTGCATTTTGCCGATGGCACTAAACTGACTGACCATCCAGACTTTAAAGCTCTTATAAGTCGTTTAGATGTAGCAGAGCATACTACCAATATTAAGCAGGTCTATGCCTTATCTTATGCCGTAACTTGCCCATCTTTGTGCTTTGAGGCTTGGGGCATGGTAGCAACTGAAGCTAATATGAGTGGTGTGCCTGTAATTGCCCATAATTTAGGAGGCCTGCCTGAGGCTATAGGCCGTCAGTATATTGATAAGGGCAATAATAATTATTTAGTTGATGATAGTGCTTTAGGCGGTGTCTTGGTGGAACCGCCTAAGAGTACTATGGACGATAATACTTGTATTCCAACAGATGAGGAGTTGGCGCCTTATTTAGCTGCTTTAGAGATGGTCTTAACTCACGATTATTCTAAGCAGTGTCACAAGTCTGCTCAGGTTAATGCTCCAGAGCGCAATTTAGAGCGCTTAAAGAACTACATTATGCCGCTTATGAAGCGCAGCCGTAAACATAAGACCCCATATAGCAACTCCTTTTTCCTCTCCGAGAGCTACGAGAGTGAAAAGCGCGAACGCCTTAAAGCCCAGAAAGCTGCCTTGCAAACAGACTCCTAAGTTTAGGTTCTAAAGGACGCACTGATTGTGCCACAATAGGTAGGGTACGATTGCATCACAACATAAGAAGGAAAAATTCTATGGCTTACAAGATTTTGTGGTATTCATTACCCTCTTTGCTCGATAGTAGTTCAGGAGCTGCCATTCGCTGCAAGCTCATGTTAGAAAAGCTAACTGAACAGGATATTGAGGTAGTAGTGCTCAATGCTGCCATTACTGATGATGTTCAAGGCATGAGTACGCTCAATGCTATCAAAGAGCAATTACAGCCTAGTGTCGAGGTCGGGGGCCAAAAGTGTTTTTATCATGTCAATATTGGCAAGTTAACTTATTTTGTGCATGCTAGCAAATCATGTGAGGTTGATGATTTTACCAATGCCGAGCAAAGTCAGATGTTCTTGATGTTTGCGCATTTGCTCGAGCAATTCCAGCCTGACTTGTTGATGACCTATAGCGCAGATATCTTCTCTAGTGCCATTCGTTCTGAGGCTAAGGCCCGAGGCATTTCTGTGGTGTATGCCCTGTGTAATGGCTCCCATATGAGCTTTGGCTTTAATGATTGCGATATGGTGTTTACTACCTCTAAAGCTACTAGCGATTTATATGCTCAGCAGACGGGAGTTAAGGTCGAGCATGTAGGTAATTTCATTGAAGCTTCGCAAGTAGTTGCCCCTATAGAGGTGCGTGATCCTAAGTACATTACCTTGATCAATCCATCGCCTTCTAAGGGCCTTGCCATCTTTATTAAGCTGGTTTTAAGCTATCATCACAAGCATCCTGAGCAGCGCTTCTTGATCGTAAAAAGTCGTAGTAAATATGAGCAGAACTTGTGTGCCTTGCACTATGCTGATGGTACTCCTTTAGTTGATGCCAAGCGCCATAATCCAGTGCCTATGATTGATGTAGCTGAGCATACTCAAAATATTGCCAATGTCTATGCCTTAACCAAGGTCTTAGTTGCTCCTTCCTTATGGCATGAGAGCTGGGGCCGAGTCGTAACTGAGGCCAATTTCAATGGCATTCCTGTTCTAGCCACTGACAATGGTGGTCTATATGAGGCTATGGGCAATGGCCTTGGTGGTAAGTGCTTGCCTATTCCCTTGTCGTGCCAAAATGATTATTGGTGCCTACCAACTGACGAGGAAATTGCCCCTTATGTAGAGGCTTTGGAGCATTTAGTAAATACTGACTATAGCCAAGCTTGTGCTCAAGCTACCCAAATTAACTCTATTGCAAGTTCAGTTGCGCGCTTATATAAGCTCTTAGAACCCCTCTTAAAGCAAGGTGCTGCCAATAAGAACCCAAGTGGCAATTCCTACTACCACAATAAGATCTATCTCAAAAACCATAATAATCGCTAAGGGTAGATCCCTAAGGCAGGCAATGGTGCTTGTCTTTAGCCGTCTACCCTGGTTGTTTTAGGGTAGGTGGCACAATTATGGTGCGTGCTAGGATATAGGGAAGTTAAGTAGGGGTAAAAGTATTGATGGGATGCCAGTTGTTGGAGTTAAGGAGAGCTTAAAAATGGCATTTTATGGCTTTCAAATTTTCTGTAGCGATCACAAAATATAGATATAATGTAAAAACTTGTTTTAATTGCTCGCTTGCAAGAGCACAATAACTCCTGTTCTTTTTCTAAGCTTCACCTCCTTACATGAGTTTGAAAAAAGAATAGTTTCGATTGTAGTTGTTTTATGAGCCATACATGGCATCGCCAAGGCTTTTCTTATCTGCCTGATTGATTGCTATAATTAAGGCTTTATCATTTTCTTAAGGTTGATAGTTTTAGCTATCTCCTATATTTATTAAGGTCTTAGTTATGGGTCAAAAAAGTAGAGAAAAGCAGCTTAAAAAGCAGCAGGCTATGCACAAAGCTCAGGAGCAAAGCACTGCTTTTGCCTTTAGCAATCCAATTGAAGAGTCTATTAGTCTTTTAAACTCTCAGGCATTATCTATTGATTTGCAAATCCAAGAGCTCTATAAGCGTATCGAGTTCTTTGGGGACATGCTCAACAACAAATTGCATGATGAGCAATCTGTAGTCAAGCTTTTGCCTTTTAGCATTGAAGATATGGGCGAGGATCTCAAGGCTCATCAAGCCACTTGGGAGCGCGCTTATATCAAGTACAATGACTTCATTAAGGGCTTAGCTGCTAATTCTCAACAGTATTTCACCTCAGTATTGTTATCTCAAAGCATGTTAGGTGAGCTTAAGCAGGCTCGTAGTTGTTTAGATAAGTTTGAGTATCGTGTGCTCCACTATCGCAATGAGATCGAAACCTTTATTAAGGTATGTCGAGACGCTGCCTCTATGGATCATTATTTAGCGCTTGGTCAAAAGAATATTGATGCTCTACAAGATGGCGAGGTGAGCGCTGAGCGTCGTCAAGCTCTTGTAGGCATGTTAGATAAGGTCAAAGGCATTAAGTCTGTACTTTATCCATCAGAGTCTTAGACAAGCCTTAAAGCTACTTATTTATTAAGCTGCGCTGTTGCAGCTATACAAGGCCTGATATTTATATCTTTAGTTAGCACAGGTATAGCCTTAAGCTTAAAGCTTAAGAACAGGCCTTTGAGATAAGCGTGTAGCTACACGCACCGTTCATACTAGGGGTGTGTTCATATCCTATTTATTTTTCTGGCTTCAGCCTACTTAGCCAAGTTTAGCTTTTCTTTGAGTTAGATTTCTCCTATTACGGCCCCTGTCAGTAGTTTTATTGATAAGCATCTTTTTAATTCCATGCTTTTGATGCTTAATCTTATGCCTCAAGGAGCTAGTTGTGCTTCCTAGATACTCTTGAAGCTTAGGTGCTTGCACCTTGGGGCTATTTGTTCTATGCCCTAAAACTCTTTAAAAAGACAAATATCTGGAGTATTTCAATCATGCAAAATGGAGAGAGAGTTAAGATCCGTGCTTACTCTAAAGCTAGTTGTACTGTAGCTGAAATTGTTCAAAAGAAGCTCTCACAAATTTCCTTAGGCAAAGGCGATGAAACCAAGGCTTACGCCATTCACAATAAGCTCATCCCTAGCTTAATTGCATGCATTAGCTCCTGGAGTGCTCTAAATCAAGAGTGCTCTTTAGTGCAAACTTGCCATGAGCTTGAGTCCCAGCATCAAGATTCTGTGCTTATCGATTATGAGAGTGATTTAAATCGCGCTGCTTGCCACGCTCTAGATCCTAGTCAATATCTAAGACACAACAAACAAAATTCAGGCAAAACCAAGTTTAAAAATTGGTTGGCTTACTCCTCTTTTGAGTGTAATGATCTATCTGCTTGGATGGATCGCTATGAGGGTCATCCAAGAGCCTTAGCCTCTAGTGTCAATAACGGAGTATCTGCCTATCCCACGCCCGTAGTAGCTATAGAGCAAGAGAACTTAAGTACAGCGCCTAAGTCTCATAAGGGGAGGAAAGAGCGCACTTTGCAAGGCATGTCCTTAAGTGCGTTGGCCTCGGGCATGAGTAGTAGCTCCAAGGTTCCAGAGCGCCTAGTTAAAAGCTCTGAGCAATTAGACTTATTAGCCGCAGCTTTAGGCTGTAGTTCTTATAGCTTAGAGGACATGTCAGTAAGTGAGCTGACTTTACAAGAGTGCCCTTGTAATGCAAGTCAATATGATGAGCTCATTGAGCATTACTTTAAGCGCTATACCAAAAGTGACGATGTAAACCGCTCTGAAAGCGAATTAGCGACTTTCCTAATTGATGAATTACAAAACCTAAGCTCTAAAAGTGCCATGCTCATGGCATGCTCTAAGCAGCTGATTAATGCAACTCGCAATTATGCTCACTGCTCCAAATTACGTTCCGTAGAAAAGATCTTTGCTATCATGCCTGTCGACTTTGATTATTTAGTCGCTTCTCATAAAGATAACTTTGCCCGCCTCGAGCATGACTTAATGGCCCTGACTTTATTGTCACAATATCCTGATTTAGAGCATAACAGTGATGTGCCTGCCTTAAAGTGGCATCAGGCTGTTGCCTCCTGTGAGCATAGTGTGAACCAAGAGCTGGAGATAATACTCCAAGACCATATGGCCTCTTTGCATACTATGGAGCTAGGCTACCAATCTTTGTCAGCTCATAGTCACTAAAGCGTTCCACACTTTAAATCAGGGCTTAGCTAAAAAATAAGAGGCTCCAAGCTCTGTGATTTTAATTTGCAAAACCTTAGCAAGTACTCATATTGCTATCAGGGGCAAAAAGCGCTCTTGTTTAGCCTTTAGATTGATGTTTTTCTATTAATGAGGGCCAATTTTGAGAGATAGGTTGGCTTTTGCCATTTTGTGCGCGTAGCACAATCTTTCTTACTTAGTTCCGTGCCTTTTAAGAGCTATACATATGCTCTAAATATGATAATACCTTATGGTGTGCTTTGTGCCTATGGCAAATTTGCCATGTGGCAAAACGTTTTCAAAAATAGCCTTTATCATATTTTTAATAAAAAGCGATAATTGCTGTCATACAAGCTATTTTTGCCATATCTATCAGCTTTATACGTCATATATATAAAAAATATCCCAGTGAAATAACCTCACTTAGCTACATGTTTTTGCTTGAAATGTGATCGAGCACAAGCTTTTAACTTTGTTTTGATGTTGTTTTGATTTGGTCTATCTACAATTGTTCTCACTTTGAGATTACTCATTCTCAAGCCTTTAGCTGCCCCTATGAGCAGCTTAGGTATACTGTTTCTTTGTTTTCACTTTGCTAATCTAAATAAGAATTTTTTGCCAAAGTCCAGAATAAATTGCTAAATCTGGATTTGCTGAAGTCAAACATGAAAGAAGCTATTGTCCTTAGTTAATTTTATGTTGGCTTATTTCCCTTTTTTAAATTTTTTGTGTACTAAGTTAGTACTGCTTTTTGAGCGGTGAGGCTTACGTAGTTTGTTGTTGCTGATATTAAAAGGGATGTAGGGCAATTAATTTTTCTTTAGTGAGTTTGTTTCACTCCACCTATTAGGGTTGTTGATAGTATGCGTTTTGTTAAAAGTGCCTTATCCGCCGCTGTAATGGCTGCTACTGTTTTCGGTGCCACTGCTATGTTAAATAGCTCTTATGCTGCTGTGCAAGACAAGTTAATTGTTGCTCACCGTGGCGCCTCTGCTTACTTACCTGAGCACACCTTAGAGTCCAAGGCTTTAGCCTACAATATGGGTGTAGCCTACTTAGAGCAAGACTTGGCTATGACCAAGGACAATCGCTTAGTAGTAGTTCACGATCACTACTTAGATCGTGTTACTGACGTAGCTGACAAGTTCCCAAAGCGTGCTCGTAAAGATGGTCGTTACTATGTCATCGATTTTACCTTAGATGAGATCAAGACCTTAAACTTCACCGAAGGCTTTAATATTGAAAATGGCAAGCGTGTCCAAGGCTACAAGGATCGCTTCCCAATGTTTACCTCTGTCTTCAAGATTCACACCTTAGAAGAGGAAATCGAGTTCATCCAGGGCCTCAACAAGACCATGGGCAAGGACATTGGTATTTATGTAGAGACCAAGGCTCCTTGGTTCCACAAGCAAGAGGGTAAGGACATTTCCAAGGCTACCTTAGAGGTATTAAAGAAGTACGGTTACACCTCCAAGGACTCCAATGTCATCTTCCAGACCTTCGACTACCCAGATCTTAAGTACGTTAAGACCGAGTTAATGCCAAAGATGGGCATGGACTTAAAGACTGTTATGCTCTTAGGCTATACCGACTGGAATGAAACCTATGAGCTCAAGGACGGCAAGTGGGTTCCATTTGACTTCGATTACTTACTTGATCCAAAGAACTTCAAGGAAGTTTCCCAGTACGCCACTGGCTTAGGCCCAACCTACGAGATGCTCTTTGACTTAAAGAAGACTCAAAAGGGTTCTATCGTAGTTAACGATTTCGTGAAGAATGCTCACGCCAATGGCATGGTTGTTCACCCATACACAGTACGTGCTGATAAGTTACCAGCTTACTGCAACAACGTAGACGAGCTCTTCAAGGCTATCTTAATTGACGCAGACGCTGACGGCCTCTTCACCGACTTCCCTGATTTAGGTGTTGCTTTCTTACAAAAGCAAGGCAAGAAGTAAGATTTAATCTTAGTCACTCTGATCCACTGATGTAAAACACACTAGTTTGCTTGCCTTCCATGCAAACTAGAACTACTCTAAGCTAGGACTATAGCCATAGTCCTAGCTTTTTGTCTTTTAGGAGAGTCACATCTCCTAATAAGCTAAGCTCCTTGTACCCTAAATTAAGGCCATGAGTATCAGCAATGCTCCTGATATTGCTTAGTCTTAGATACAAAAATGGTAGCTTTAGGGTTTAGAGTATAGATGAGGTAGGATATGGAATAGAGCAAGGCCCACATAAAGTGGACCTTGAAGGTGGTAGGTGACGCGCTTGCTTACTTAGAGTCGTCGCGTAAGAGGACGGCAGTTCGTAAGTCTAATGGGCTATCACAAGCTAAGGATACATAGTAGCCATCACCTGGGGCGACATTAGTTGGATTATCCTTCTTATCGAGCATGGTGCTACCATCGAGGCTAATTGGGCCATTAGGGGTATAGACCATGAGCTTGGAAGTGGACTCAAAGCGGTTTTTAACCTTGATATAAATGCGGCCTTGCTCTTGGCGCTCGATTTGACCTACGACCTGCCATAAGCCAGGGCTTGGAGCATTGGTCTCATAATCTTGCATCTCATTTGGATTGTGAGGCTCTAACATAGCAGTGGTATAGCCACGAGCTGGGATAGAGTTAACAATGGTGTAAGATTCTTTAGGAATCTCATTGCCTTGGGATAAGGCATCTACGGCTAAGCGATAGGCACGAGCAATACCGCCAGCATAAAATGGTGAACGGGAACGGCCTTCGATCTTCAAGCTATCAATACCAATTTCCATGAGGCGCTTGACTACAGATAAAGCGCACAGATCCTTGGAGTTCATGAGATAAGAGCCATGCTCATCTTCTTCCATTGGCATCCATTCGCCTTGACGACGGGAGGTTTCTTCAATCTCAGAGCATAAGGCAGGGCTATCACGTAAGTCTAATGGGTTGACCTGCATAGGTAGCTTGCCATCCATAATGCGCTCAGTAGTGGCTGCATCCTCTAAGTGCAAGTCCTTGACACGGTAGTTCCAACGGCAAGAGTTATTACAAGCGCCTACATTGGCATCACGGCGAGCTAACATACCTGAAATTAAGCAACGGCCAGAGACAGCAATACATAAAGCACCATGGATAAAGACCTCAAGCTCCATATCAGGGCACTCATTACGAATCATTTCAATTTCATTTAAAGATAATTCGCGGGCTAAGATGCAGCGCTTAACGCCTAACTTCTGCCAAAACTTGACTGTACCTGGGTTGACAGTATTAGCCTGCACACTCAAATGCACTGGAATATCTGGGTGACGCTCTAAGGCCTGATCGATAAGGCCAGGGTCGGCCATAATAAAGGCATCTGGCTTTAAGGCTGCGACTTCATCTAAAGCTGGCACAAAAGCGCTGGTACGGCGTACGTGAGGAATGACATTGAGTACAGCAAAGAACTTCTTGCCCAAAGAGTGAGCATAGTTAATGCCTTGCTCAAAGTCAGCACGGGTAAAGCCATTACCACGTACACGTAAAGACCAGCGAGGAATACCTGCATAAACGGCATCTGCACCGTAATCACAGGCCATATATAAGTGAGCTAAGGAACCTGCTGGAGCTAAGATTTCAGGCTTCTTTAATAAGATCTTGCCTTCATTGTTAGCACCGATAATACCAAGGCCCTGAGCTGGGCTTGGGCGGTTTAGAGCTTGTTTATCCTCTAAATAGCTTGGCTCTACATCTGAATTTGAGGAGCAGCCACAAGCTGAGCTACAAGAGCAGCCTGATAAGAGAGTTTGGTTAAATAAATGGGTATTTGGTCTAATCTTAATCATAGTAAAGCGGAGGCTAAGCCCCTCTATTCTAGTCTAAAAGGGAGCTAATAGAGCCTAAATTTCTTTAGCGAAAAACGAATAACCACGCACCCACGAAAATTTGTATTAAGCGCGCAGCACCAAGAAAGCACAGTTAAGTCTAGCACACTAACTTTGCTTGTGCTTGCCAAAGCTTTTACGCACCATCTGAGGCCTTGGCAAAAAAAACGCCTTATTTTAGCTAACTTTTGTCCAAATGCAGCTGGTAATAGTGCGTATTTTTCGCGGACAAACAAAAGACCAAGGCCTGTAAGGGCACTTGGTCTTGGGTTTTGAAGCTATCTTAGATAGACTCCAAGGAGGGTTTTTAGCATTATGGCTTGCTCTTAAATACCACAGTCAAAGGCCTTGGAGAGCTTGTCAAAGACAGTGGTGAGCACATCAGCTTCAATTAACAAAAAGCTTTGCATATCAGCAATTTTATCGTCGCTCTTTTGTGGTAAGTTGCGCTCTAAGAATTGATCTTCTAAGGTTAAGCGCTTGACTACCAGGTCATTGGTTAAGACAAATTGAGCTAAGTCAGTTAAGTTAAGCTGCAATTCAGTAGCGCGCTTGCCTGCTTCAATGTGGGAGATAATTTCCTTGCAGGTTAAGTCTTCCTTAGTGGCACGGACAGTAGCACCCGTATCATCAGTGCTCTTTAAGACGCAATCAAAGCCTAAACCAAAGTCATTTGGCAATTCGCCCTTAGCTAAGAAAGAAGTTAAACGATCTTCGACTACGCAATGAGGCTGGAGAGGCTTGGCTGGGAAGGAGCCATGCAAGGCCTTGCGTAAGGTAGTGATCGCATTTTCAGCACGCTTGGCAGAGGTCACAGATACACCTACAAAGCCATAGGTGGAATTAACCCAAATAAAGAGCTCGCGGCGGGTGACAAAGGCTTGAGACATGAGCTTATTGGTGAGTGCCAGCTTAAGGGCCTGCTTTTCGTCCTTCTTTAAAGCACGATTGAGCTCCGCTTCCTTTTTATCGATCTCATCGAGTAAGGTCTCTTTAATAATGGAGCTTGGTAAGAGCTTATTTTCTTCGACAAATCTAAAGAAGTGATTGTGGTTACTGCTAAAAGTATAAGCATCGGTGTGGCGGCCAAAGAGTGGGGCAAAGCCACAAGAGGACATCTCTTGATCTAAAGTGGGACGAAAACGAGCTGAGGCAATGCACTCTTCTAATAAGCTCTCGTTACTAAAGATGTTTTTGAGCTCACCACCAGAAAGGTCTACTGTGTATAAACGTAAGTTCTTAAAAGCCATAAGATACGACCCCAATCAATATAAAAGAAAACTTAGCTAAAAATTCTACCAAAAATTTCTCAGCATGGAATATTTGCTAAAAAGTTATTCGTGAGCACTGCGACATTTTGCGCTATTGATATAAGGCGCCATAATTGCCCCTTTTAGGGGGTATTTTAAGCACTCTCTTGTCTAAAAGTCGTCTCATAGTCTTTTTACAGCCATTAAGCAATGGATGCTAGGGGGTGTATTATCTGACAAATGCATGCTGAAAAATTGAGTCAAAGCGCCCTTTATGCTAAAATGTGATCTTAGACGGCATTAGCAATAGTGCCCGATTATCTGAATTTTTAGCACTTTTCGGGCTTGATCCTCATCTATTAAAAACTTAACGTTTTTTTCTCTGAGGTTCTCCTCTGAATATACTATCTGCCCGCAGTTCCATATCTTAATTAAGCCATAAGTAGGACTAGTAAGGCTCAAGGCTTTAGTAGTAGGGCTTGTTATCGCTCTTTAAAGTGCTTTGAGCGCTCACAGGGCGTTAAAGCGAGGTGTGATGGGAGCTAAATAAGTGTAATTGCAAGCTTGTTATTTACTTAGGCTTGACAGGGCTGGTTTAAGTTTTAACGGCTCTTTGGAGCTTAAGTAAATAGCATGCTAGTTGTATTCCCTATCAGCATTTAGCTAGGGGCTATTGATCGTGCGTTCAGTTTGCTCAGGTGAGGAGATTTAATTGAGTGCAGATTATATGGGTCTTGCACGGCTTGAGTCTGTGTGGGTAGTCTTTTGATAATAATACAAGGTAAAGTTCATGGTCGATAAGAACCACGATAATCAAGATGAGCAGGTTTCAAGCGTCACCGATGCTCAAGATGCTTTATTGGTAGATTCTGACGTAGAGCAAGAGACAGATTATGATAGTGCTGTGGTAGAGAGTTCTTCACCTTCAGTTAAGTTAGAAGATGAGCTCAAGCAATCCTTTATCGATTATGCCATGAGCGTGATTGTGGATCGTGCCTTGCCTGATGTGCGTGATGGTCTCAAGCCTGTACATCGTCGTGTGCTCTTTGACATGTACGATCTTAAGATTTGGCACAATGGTCCTACTAAAAAATCTGCCCGTGTTGTAGGTGACGTTATCGGTCGCTTCCACCCTCACGGTGATGCTGCTGTATATGACACCATTGTACGTATGGCCCAGTGGTGGTCCATGCGTGCTCCTTTAGTTTTTGGTCAAGGTAACTTTGGTAATTTAGACGGTGACGGCGCCGCTGCCATGCGTTATACCGAAGTGCGCATGACTAAGATTGCTGAGATGATGCTCCAAGACATCGATAAGGAGACGGTTAATACCTATCCAAACTACGATGGTAATGAGCAAATTCCAGAGGTCTTACCAACTCGCTACCCTAACTTATTAGTCAATGGCTCAGCAGGTATTGCTGTGGGTATGGCTACCAATATTCCTCCGCATAATTTAGCTGAGGTAATCGACGGTACTTTAGCCATGCTCGAAAATCCAGACATTACCTTAGATGAGCTTATGACCTATATCCCAGGTCCTGACTTCCCAACAGGTGGCTTAATCTTAAAGTCTCCTGATATTCGTCGCGCCTATGAGACTGGTCGTGGTCGTTGTGTGATTCGCTCTCGTACTCACACTGAGACTGATAAGCAAGGCCGTACTACTATTTACGTCGATGAAATTCCTTATATGGTCAATAAGAGCACCATTGTTAAGGAAATTGCCGATTTAGTACGTGAAAAGAAGATTGAGGGTATTGCCGAGGTCAATGATCTCTCCGATAAGGACAATCAAGTACGTATTGCTATTGACTTAAAGCGTGATGCTTATGAAGAGGCTGTGCTCAATAACTTATTTAGACACACCTCCATGCAAAGCTCTTTTGCCTTTAATGTTATTGCTCTGGTCAATAACCGTCCAAAGCAATTGTCTTTAATTGAGATCTTAAAAGAGTTCTTAAAGTTCCGCCGTGAGGTGGTTACCCGTCGTACTGTTTACTTATTACGTCAAGATCGCCGCAAGGCCTTCTTAGACGAGGGCTTAATTGTTGCCAAGAGCAATATTGCCCGCATTATTGACTTAGTCACCAATGCTGAGAACTCTGAGGATGCTCGCAATAAGTTAATGAGCGCTGAGTGGGATGGTACCTTAGTCTCCTCCATTATCGAGTACGATGAGCGTGGCACTAATATATGTCTGCCTATTGGTATTGAAGAGGGCACTGGCCTTGTCAATGGCAAGTATCGTCTCTCTGATGCCCAAGCTCGCGCTATCTTAGCCTTACAGTTAAATCGCTTAACTCACTTGGCTACTGAGGAGATCCAAAAGGACTATAAGGAACTCCAGAGCAATATTCACAATTACTTAGAGATCTTAAACAGCACTGAGCGCATGAACTCTGTAATTAGAGAAGAGCTCTTAGATGCCCGTGCTACTTTCAAGGATCCTCGTCGCTCTAACTTTATCTTAGAGGAAGGTACTTTCTCCAAGGCTGACTTAATTTCCCGTCAGGCTGTATTAATTACCCTCTCTCAAGAAGGTTATATCAAGTACCAAGACTTGTCCTTATATGAGTCTTTAAACCGTGGTGCTATGGGCCGCAATGCCGCCAAGCTCAAAGAAGAGGACTTCATTGTTACCTCGAGCGTATGTAATAGCCATGATAGCGTCATGTGCTTTACTAATAAGGGCCGCTGCTTTATTACCAAGGTTTACGATCTGCCAACTTCTAATAATAAGAGCTGGCGTGGTCGCCCAATTCAAAACCTCTTTGATTTAGAGGAAGGCGAGTTAGTCGGTCGTATCTTGCCAATTACTGAGGAGCAATTAGCTAACTTAAATGGCAAGAAAGAAGATATGCAAGAGATCTATGTGGTCTTTGCTACCTCTAAGGGCGGCGTCAAGCGTACTGCCTTAAGCCAATTTAAGAATCACTTAAATCGTTGCAATAGCGCTGGCATCAAGTCGATTAATTTAGATGAGGATGATGAGTTAGTAGCCGTTGAGCTCTCGCATGGCGAGGACGATATTATCTTATTTGCCAGCAACGGTCGTATGATCCGTTTCTGTGAGTATGTCGAGAGTAATAAGGATGCTCAAAGCAAGGATGATAATGAAAGCAAGGCCTTGCCTGAGGATGATACTAGCTCTGATAACGAAGTAGATTTAGATAATGAGAGCGATAACGAGGGCGATGAGGACAATGTAAATGACTCCGATCGCATTGCTCGTGAGCTTGAGAGTGTCCGTGGCTATATTGCTGTGCGTAAGAGCGCCAATGGCGGTATTCGTGCTCGTGGCCGTGCCACTAGTACCAATAAGGGCATTCGATTAATGCCTGGGACTAAGTTAGCCGCCATGATTGTCGTTCCTGCTGAGCAGCTTGAGGATGAAAACCTCAACTATATTATGATTACCGAAAATGGTAATGGTAAGCGTGGTCGCATCATTGCTCTGCCTGGCAAGCTCCGTCGTGGTGGTTTAGGTAACTTCGCTTGCTCTGCTGCTGCCCGTTCTGAGCGCTTAGTAGGTGTTATTCGTGCTCATAGCGATAGTGATTACTTAGTCTTCTCCAATACTGGCAGCGTCTTACGTTCTCACGTCTCTGATATTACTGTACGTGGCCGCAACGCAGGTTATGTCCGCCTTAAGCGTTCAGCTGACGATGAGGTCATTGTCGATATCCAAGAGATTAGCCCAGAGGTAGTAGCCTCCATTGATGAAGCTGCTGATGCCCGCGCTCAAGAAAAGCTGCGCGTAAGCGAAGCTGAGATGGAATTAAGCTCCTTTGAAAATGGCAAGGAAACTGCTCCAACTGAAGATAATAGCCTTGATATGGATATCCCAGAGCCAAAGTCTGAGGACGACAGCGCCCAAGACGAGCTCTAAGAGTGCGCCACTTAAAACTTACACTCTGCCATCTTAAGCTTGCATAGCAGCTCCAAGATGGCACCACCTAAAAGCGCCTGTACCATCTAGATAGACCTTGAGTACAGGCGCTTTTTTCATGAGCGCCTGCCTACCACAACATCTATCTTTATCCAAGAGCTTTCTTGGCATGCTGATTTTTGCTCTGCCTGTGCAGGAGCCATACTGCGCCTTTAGGCTTTGCTATAGCAGATCTGGTCTATGGTTTTGTGTAGTGCTGATCAGGGGCAGCAATGCTATTGAAGGCCATGGAGGGCATTAAAAAATGCGCACTTTAATGGTGCTTAGAGCCAAGCCCTTGTTTTTAATTGAGGCAAGTTGCCCCAAATTGCACAATTAAGGGTATGATCAAGGCTGTTTTTTCTTTTTAATTGTTGAGGTGATTTTTTCATGAGAGCATGGAATTATAGCGCTGGCCCTAGCATGATCCCTGATGAGGTCATGACCAAAGCTCAAGCAGAGTTCTGTGATTTTGAGGGAATGGGATTAGGTATAGTGGAGATGTCTCACCGCTGGCCTGAGTACATGAAAGTTGCCTATGAGGCTGAGGCCTTATTGCGCAAGATCATGAATATCCCTGACAATTATGCTGTGCTCTTTGAGCAAGGCGGTGGTCGCGGTCAATTTGCTGCTGTGCCTTTAAACTTATTACCAGAAGATGGCTTTGCTGATTACTTTGTCACAGGACATTGGTCTTCTTGCGCTCAAAAGGAGTGTGAGGAGCGCTATGGTAAGGCTATCCGTCATGAGTGCGTCTTAAAGGATGACAATGGTCAATACTATGTTGACTACTCCAAGATGCAAGTAACTCCAGGTGCTACTTATGCCTATTTATGCTTAAACGAGACTGTAAATGGCATTGAGCTCTTTGACTTACCTGATACTGGTGATGTGCCTTTAATTGCTGACATGTCCTCTAATATTCTGACCCGTCCTATTGATGTCACCAAGTTTGGTGCCATTATCTTCGGTGCCCAAAAGAATATTGCACCAGCAGGCTTGACTATTACTATTGTCCGTCGTGACTTAATTGGCCATGCTCGCAAGTACTGCCCATCTATCTTTGATTGGGCTATCTTAGATAAGCACGAGAGCATGTATAACACTCCAAACAGCTTTGCTTGGTACATGGCAGGTTTAGCATTTAAGTGGATTGAGTCCTTAGGTGGTACTCAGGCTTTAGAGCAGCGCAATATTGCCAAGAGCGATATGCTCTATGACTATATTGAGAGCTCTGATTTCTATCGCTGCCAGGTGGCCAAGAAGGATCGCTCTCGCGTTAACTGCGTCTTTAACCTCAATAATGAGGACTTAAACCAAGAGTTCTTAGCTGAGTCCAAGAAGCTCCACCTCTTAGGTCTAAAGGGCCACAAGGTATTAGGCGGTATGCGCGCTAGCTTATACAATGCTATGCCTGTAGAAGGTGCCGAGATCTTAGTCAAGTTCTTAAAGGACTTTGCTAATTCTCATCGCGCCTAATAGTAGCCCCATATAAGCAGCTGTGCCCGCGCGTTTGGCTTTGTCTGAGCAAGCCCCAGTTTCTTGAAAGAGACTGGGGCTTGGTCATTTATGGGGTAGCAAAATATGAAGCTTTTTATGCTAAGCGTTAGGATGTTTCTAGAAGATATCACTTAGGTTCTTGCTTTGAGGGCGGGGATAAAGCTTATTGAGAGCTCTTTGAGGATCCATAGAAAGGATGCTTGTTTTTTTGTGTTTATGGTTAAGCGATCACAAAATTAAGGGACTATAGGGCTCTAAGGCAGCGGCAATGCACAAAGCTTGCTAAAATAAATCTTATTGATAATTATTCACGCAACTTTATCTTGGCCAAGCTAAGGTAGCAGGTACATCGTGCTTGCTTTGATGCTGGTTGCATATGTTGTCTAGTGTAGTGTGGATAACACAAGGGGCGTACGCTATATGTCTTTAGATGGCTGTAGCGTGATATTTTTCTAGGTTTGTGCGAGGTGTACCATGGGCAAGCAAAATCTTGACTCTTCCTATAGCGCTAATGATGCTAGCATCCTCAAGGATGATGGTGTGCCTCTGAATGCTCCTTTACCAGATATCAGCTCAACTTTAGTTGAACCTAATGTGTGTACTCCCGATGAGGCCCTCACCCATGCTGTTTTATCAGGCATGGATGCAGCTAAGGCAGCCCACGATGCGGCTATTTATGGTCGTATTGATAGGCGCTGTAGTCGTGGGCGTTTATCTAACTGTGCTGACTGTCCACTAGACATTGATCCTAAGCATTGTGCCAATAGCCCTTTATATGAGGCAGCGACTTGTGGCTCTCAATGTGACTGTGCTGTCAATCCTCATGCTGCCCCAGGTCAGAGCTTTTATGGGCGTGCCTCCAAGTCAGAAGAAGCGCAACATATTGATTTACACGGCGATTATTTCAAGCCATGGCTGCAAAGCTACCCTCCTGGCGTTCCTGAGTTTGTCGATACTCATGAGTTTGAAAACTTAGTTGAACTCTTTGATAATTCCGTCAAGCGCTTTGGTGAGCATGTAGCCTTTGTGAATATGGGCTCAGAGCTTACCTTTAATCAAGTCGATGAGCTCTCTTGTAACTTTGCAGCTTTCTTACAAGTAAAGTTAGGCATTCAAGCAGGCGAGAAAATTGCCATTATGATGCCTAATATCATGCAATTTCCTATTGCCTTCTTTGGGGCCCTAAAGGCAGGCTTAACTGTCATTAATATCAATCCGCTCTATACCCCACGCGAGTTACAAGGCCAATTAGAAAACTCCGATGCTACTTCTATTGTAGTAATTGCCAATTATGCCAATTCCTTAGAGCAAATCATTGATGAGACCTCCATTAAGAATGTCATTCTCACCGAGGTTGGTGATGCCTTTTATGATTGGTTTGGCGCCAAGCGCTGGATAGTTAATACCGTAGTGCGCCTTAAGGGCATGGTGCCGCCTTTAGATAAAAGCAAGTTTGCCTTTTGCACTTCCTTTACCCAAGCTCTCAAGCAAGGTGCGCCTTTAAAGAGCCAGTTTAAAACTCCAGAGATTAAGTACAACGATATTGCCCTTTTACAATATACAGGCGGTACTACAGGCAAATCAAAAGGTGCCATGCTCTCCCATGGCAATATCTTAGCTAATATTGCTCAGGCCTATGGCATGTATGGTCAGGTGCTCAAAGTAGGTCAAGAGACGATTTTGACCGTTATTCCGCTTTACCATATCTTTGCGCTAACCGTAAATTTGGTGCTCTTTACTTATTTGGGTTCCAAGAATTTACTTATTACCGATCCTCGTAATTTAAAGGCCTTTGCCAAGGACTTAAGAAACCACCCTGAAATTACTGCCATGACGGGCGTGAATACCTTGTTTAATCTTTTTATTAATAATGAGGAGTTCACGGACTTAAAATGGGAGCACTTGCACTTAGTAGTCGGTGGTGGTGCGGCGGTGCAATCAGGTGTAGAACAGCGCTTTTATGAAAAGACTGGCTTTCATATTTTAGAGGGCTATGGCTTAACTGAGTGTTCTCCATTGTGCTCGGTCTGTCCATTTACTGTTGATCACTATACTGGCTCCATTGGCTTAGTTGTACCTTCTACCATAGCACGTATTGTCGATGCCGATGGCAAAGAGATTAGAGATTTAGAGCACGAAGGTGAGCTGGAGATTAAAGGCCCTCAGGTCATGCAGGGTTATTACAAGTGCGATAAGCACAATGACTTTATCTTTGATGATGGCTTTGTGCGCACAGGTGATATTGCCAAGTGGATGGAAGGCGGCTATATCAAGCTCATTGACCGTCTCAAAGATATGATCTTAGTGTCAGGCTTTAATGTCTTTCCTAATGAGATTGAAGATGTGGTCTCGCGCTTTGGTCGTGTCCTTGAGTGTGCTGTTATTGGTATTCCAAGTGACAATACAGGTGAGGCCGTTAAGCTCTTTGTCGTTAAGAAAGACCCCAGCTTAAGCTCTAAGGAAATTCAGCAATATTGCCGTGCTTACTTAACGCCTTATAAAGTTCCACGAGTCATTCAATTTGTCGATAGTCTGCCTAAATCTCCTTTAGGTAAGGTCTTACGCCGTAAGCTGCGTGATATGGAAGGCAAGGTACCTCTGACAGCTGAGCAGCAATTAGAGAATATGAAGCTCCAAGAGCAAAAGGAGGCTCAAGAGCGCAAGGTACAACAAGAGCTCCAAAAGGCCTATGAGCAAGCCCAAGCTCAAAGCCATAATGCTCAACGCGTAGCTGCTTTAATTGATACTAGTGCCATTGTTCCGCATCAAGAGCCAGGTCATTATGCTCCAGAGCTTAATTACCAAAAGAAAGAGCATCATCCATTTATGCATTTGCCTAATGTGCATGATAGTAGCTCGATGCTCAATGCAGTCTTGCATGCCTTTAGCTCCCATACTGCCGCAGGTACTACCATTAAGACTGATTATCAAGTTTATGAACAAGCACTCCAGGCTCATAAGCACAGTCATAGTCATACCGAGCATGGTGTAGATGCCGTACCTTTACATAATCAGGCATTGGCTTGTAAGCCAATGGAGCATGACGGTGATTTAAGCCAAGAGCAATGGCAGCGCTTAGAAGGTGCCCTCAAGGCTCACCATATCCCAGGTGAGCGCGATGTTATGAGCGATACTGCCTCAGGCAGCTCTGAGACTCAAGAGCAATTACAAGCTCGTAAGAGCAAGGGCGCAATGGCCCTCGAGCGGCTGCTCTCCTCCCATGGGGTCGATGCCTTAGATGCAGCTATTGCTACTCCGAATATCCATCACCATGAGCCTAAGTCTAGCCTCGTACGCGGACCTGAACACTCACGTATCCATGTGGGCGATATCGAGCACGACAAAGACCTCGACCATTAGCGCCCTCGAGCGCCCGCTCCAGACTAAAAGAGCACGTCTTAATACTTAAAGACGTGCTCTTCATGTATGGGGATAATGCAGCTTCTTAATTAGTGCTTGTCCTCCTTGAAGATATCTTGCTGGCGATAAGCAAAGACATCATCTAAGGAAACTACTAGGCTGTACTTAACCTCACTTGAATCCAGTCCTTCAAAGAGCTTGCGCGCGCATTGAATTTTGCTTTTTTCTATAGGTCGCAGTAAGTCTTCGTTTTTGTTACCTTTAGTCTCTGCGATTAAGTAGACGTGACGAGTGTAGTTTTTCTTTAAAACCAAAGCCCAGTCAGGATTGTAGTTGCCTACAGGAGTTGGGATTACAAATTTGCTTGGAAGCTTGGCATAGATTTCAATATTTTCTTCACAGTCCATATCTTCAGAGAATTGCTTTTCGATATCGCTATCGACTAATGTTGGCAGAGTTACGCTCTTTTGGGCATTCTCCAGCACATACTTGCTATTTTTGTTGGTGTAGCTTTGCTCAAAAATATCGTTATCAAATTTGTATGGAGTTTGAGTGTATTTAATGTTGCTTGCAGCTAAGCTGCCCTTTTGGCCGTTAATAATCTCAACACATTGAGATATAAATTCTTCAGGGTTGTACTTATATTGAGCAAAAGTTTCCTGAGGCAGCCTAGTGAGGATTTTGGCAATGGTCTCACGCGTCAAATCAGCTTGAGCAGCAATTTGACCTAATAGATCGTAACGCACCAAGCTCTTAATACTATGCTGCTGCACTTCTGTTTTAGTTGTTGCATTCTCAAAGGCCGATCCTTGCTCTAAAGTTCCCTGAGTGAGCTCTTGCTTGAGCTTGCTTGAGGTAACATGAAAGAGCCTTTTACTAATCAGCAGATTATCTCTAATGGCTCGAATGGAGTTTTCTATGAGCGTATTGGAGTCAAAATCTACATGGAAGATATACTTATGGTTAATTTGCTCCCACAAGTATTGAAAGGCATCATGATTAAAGAGCTCGGTGAGCTTAGTAGTTGGTGTTACTACCCCTGAACGGCGCTTAACCATACTGGATATAGATTGAGGGTTCTGTACATCTTCTAAGAGCTTGAATACTCCCTCACTATATTGGCTAAGGTGCTGGTACTCCTCCTCTACGCCTAGGTTAAAGTTTGCAGATTCCTTGGAGTTATTGAGCTTGTCTGCAAACTCTGCATTGATTTCTCCCTTGGCATTAATGGCCTTTAAGTTGCGCAGGACATGAATAATATCAAAGGCCTCAGCGTCCGTAATAGTGTGCTTGGTCTTTTTGAGGGCAGGCTCATTTTTAGACTCTGAATCTTTAATTGCCTCATAGATCTCAATGGTTTTTCCTGTTAAAAATTCCATATCCACTTTTTGTGGACGTGGGTGGAGAGCTTGGCTTATCTCGCTTTGGAGATCTTGAGCAAAGCTGGCGTAGCTTTCAGGAGCAATGATGGTCAGTAGGTTAAAATCATGGAACTCTTCACCTAAGAGCTCGCTATCTTGACGATTGCCTTGTTGATCAACACAAATACGTAGGCCACGACCGACTTCTTGGCGCTTTTGGATAATGCTTTTGGCTTGTCTTAAAGAACAAATCTGAAAAATATTAGGATTATCCCAGCCCTCACGCAAGGCCGAGTGGGAGAAGATAAAGCGTACAGGGTTATTCAAACTCAATAAGCGCTCTTTGTCCTTTAAAATCAGCTCATAATCATCAACCGAATCACTGACCTTGCCTTCTTTGGCTGAACCCTTGAGCTTAGGGTCAGTCATGCGCTTGTTTTTCTTATCAATACTAAAGTAGCCTGCGTGTGTAGCCTTAGTCTCAATCGAGTTAAGGTATTGGAGGTATGCCTTATCCTCATCCAAAAGAGCGCCATTTGCAAAGAGCTCTTGTTTAACAGCTTGGTATTCTTGCTCAAAAAGCTTTTGGAAGACACCTGCCTGATCGGGAGCATCATAGTCACGATAGTGCTTAACTGTATCCAAGAAGAATAAGGATAGTACTTTGATGCCCTGTTTAAAAAGCTTTTGTTCTTTGAGCAGGTGAGTTTTAATGGTCTGACGCAGTTGGATACGTATCATGTCATGGGCGCTGATATTGCCCCTAACTTCGTCAATCTGAATAATTACTCCATTGCTAAACTCTACAGTGCCATTTACAGCATTGATATCAGAAATGATATAGCCACTATATTCACGGAGATTGCCTGACTTATAGTACAGGTCATCGCCTTTTTCTAATTTGATAGTTTTGCGCTGGATGGCACTCTTAGTGCGCTGCTCAATATTAAGCACAGCACGTGGCGGCTTATTGAGGTCAGTCAAAATATTTTCTAAATATAAGTAGCCATTAGTGCCTTGTAGGTTTTTAGCTTCAATGCCCACGACTTCAATGCGCTTCACTAACTTGTGATTGTAGGCATCTAAGGCGTCTAAGGCATACACACAGTTATGTTGATTTTTGTGAGTTGCAGAGTAGTTTAAGCACAATAAAGGATTGAAGTTCTTCATGGCCTCAGCTGTGGCCTTGCCACTTAGCTTTTGCGGCTCATCTAAGATCAAGATAGGATTGGTGCCTGACAAGATATCAATAGGGCGACGAGAACCAAAGGCATCACGTTCACTGTAAATAATGCGCGATTCAGTATTTTTATTACAGGAGCTAATATTATTGAAGGCTTGGCTATTGATGATCATGACAAAGAGATCAGGGCTTTGAGCAAAGTCATTGATCTCATTTAAATTGCTGGAATTATAGATAAAGCTACGAATCCTCTTATGGTAGTGATCCATAAAGTGCTCGCAGGTAATATCCAGACTTTTCTTGACGCCTTCACGAATGGCAATGCTTGGCACTACAATAATAAACTTAGACCAGCCATATTGCTGATTTAGCTCAAACATGGTCTTAATGTATACATATGTCTTGCCTGTACCCGTTTCCATTTCAATATCTAAGCTGCAACGCCCCAGCTCAGTGCTTAGGTTTGCTGAACGGGTAATATTGCTATGGTCTTGAATGGTGTGAATATTTAAGAGCAGCTGCTTATCACTCAGTTGCAGAGGATAATTGCTATAGCCTGTATCAAATAATTTGGTAAAGGCATTAGCACTCAAGAGAGCCTTAGGGGTATGTTGATATTGGGCAGAGTAGTCGCGCTCAATTTGGTAGGGATTGCCATCATGATAGCCTTGCCCTTTAAAGACCTCTACTACGCTATTGACTGCCTTGGTCTGATATTCTTGGGTTTTAAATTTAAACTTCACAGCCATGCTCTCCATGCGCAAGATGCTGATCTAATCCGTTCTTCTAATTCATTTGCAGGGGCTTATTATTAGTTTTTAAGCCCCCAAGCCCTAAATGATATTGATTGTGGTATCTGGACTATAGGTAGTCAAAAGATGCTTGTAGTTAGTAATCAATGAGTCTGAGGTGATGTCACTATCCTTTAATACCAAGTAGCTAGGCTGAAGCTTAAGTAGCTGAGTAAAGGTGGTTATATCTAGCTCGGCGCCACAGTAGAAAATCATAAAAGGATTGATATCATCAAATTCAGTCATGACCTTAAAAGCTCGTCCTTGCTCTAAATCTACAGTTAGTATTGGGCTAGTTAAATCTAGACCTAAATCAAGCATGACTTGGAAAAGTAAGTCTTCGTCGCTTCTATCACTCTTGATAGGGTCAACTGCAAGCAATAGGCTTTGTTGGGATAGCTTATCTGGAGAGTAGAATACCTCCTCCATATTAGAGCTATCTAATTTTAAAACACGAAAACCCACATCAAGAGTAAAGTGCTTTGGCTCAACTAAGCTCTCAGTGGCCGTACTAAATAAAGGCATGGAGCTTTCCTCTTGCTCTTGAGCAGAAGCTTGTCTTTCAGCTAAAAGCTTACTTACTTGTATGCCTGCACGCTTAATGCGCTCTTTGGCAATGGTACAAATGTTGTCAAATTTGGTGTCAACCTTATCGCTAGTAATGACCTCTGGAATTTGAATCAAGATAAAGCTACAGTGCTTACGATTGTGCTCATTGTATTCAAACATGGCATGGGCTGTAGTAGCACTGCCTGAGAAGAAGTCCAGCACTATAGAGTCATCTTGTAAGTTAGCTAAGGTCATTAAGTGTTTAATGAGCTGAACAGGCTTAGGCCCATCAAAGACCATGCTATTGTCAAATAGAGCCTTGAGATTGCGAGTACCATCTTGGCTATCACCAACAGCCTCGCGGAGTAAGAAGCTCTGTGGCTCACTATATTGAGCTGCAACCTCATCTAAGAACTTATTGACAATGCTAGAGCCTGCTTTAGTCTTATTTAAAGCACTCATACGCTCCAAGAGCGCACTTGCAGCTTGAATGCCATCATTGTAAATAGAATTAAAAAGCTCAATTAGCTCTTGTACTTGCTCTTGTTCAGAGTAGAGCTTCTTGTGGAATAAAATTGAAGTTGGAGCCATGCCTTCAAACTTAAGCTCACTTAAAAAGCGCTTAATACGAGGGGTGTTGTTACCATCTGCACCAAACCAAATTCTATTGTCGGCAACACGATTAGCAAACTCCTCTTTAGAAAGGCACCAGCATCTACCTTTAGGGGGATTAACCTCACGTCCTGATGGAGTAGTAATAGGGTAGTCATATGCAGCAGAGTATGTTTTAACTGTAATATCACTAGATGTCCAAACACCACGCGGATCGTTGTCTGGATTTGAATAACGAGCATTTGCCTCTTCAGTGCGCTCAGTACGGCCAATTACAAAGTCATTAATATTGCGCGCATACATGAGCACATAGTCATGGCTATTAGAAACATATTTGGCGTCATTTTTAGGGGAGAAGGCTCGCTCCCAAATTAATTGAGCTACAAAGTTGGTAGCTCCAAAGATCTCATCGCAGACATTGCGCAGGTTCTTCTGCTCATTATCATCAATGGAAATAAAGATAACACCATCGCTAGTTAGCAAGTCACGGGCTACTTTAAGTCGTGGGTAGATCATATTGAGCCAATCGGTATGAAAGCGTCCGTTGGTTTCTTTATTGGCAACCAAGCGATTGCCTAATTCATCTACTTGGGCGCTTTCTTGAAGATATCTATCTTGATCTTGAGTAAAGGCATCTTGGTACACAAAGTCATTGCCAGTGTTGTAAGGCGGATCAATGTAGATCATCTTGACTTTGTTGAGATAGCTTTTTTAATGCATTTAAGCACTTCGAGGTTATCGCCCTCAAGATAGAGGTTGCGGGTATGCTCAAAGTTAATACTGTCTGCTATACATGGGCGTAGCGTATTAGTGGTTGGCTCATTGGCTTTGCGCAGGGCGTCTCTTTTGTTAGGCCAAGTAAACTCATAGCGCTCAATACTCTCAGAGTTATCCTCTATGCCTAGCTCGATTAAGAGTTTTTTCAGGTCTATAGCTTGGGTGAGCTTACCATTAACTAAAGCCTCACTCACGCAGTGCGGGAAGAGCTCTTTAATTTTGTCTATATTGTCCGCTATAGTATTGTTATTTACCAATTGCAATTTGTTTACTTGTCTCATATTTTTTTCCTCAAAAAGTTAAAATTTTTTTAACTTTTGCGTAATTATGCCAAATTTGAAGAGAGTTTGAACGCTTTGCATTGAATGTGAACGCGTGCGATGCTGTGTTTTATGCTTGAGGAAAGAGAAAATTGGCGGGTGCTTGATGAGGTATAAAGCCCATATTTAAGGGCTTTACATGGATGATGCATGTAAGTTTTAAGGGGCGGGCGCTCTTAGGTGTGGGTGGTGTGTTTTTGGATAAGTTGGCTGAGCTCTAAAATTTTCTTTTTAAGTTTCTGAGCTTGCTTATGCAAGGCAAGCTTTTTGTTTGGCTGATTTTCTTTAGCTTGTTTTTGCTTGCATTTTTGTAGTTGCGCGTCAAGTGCGCTGAGCTGAGCTTTAGCCTCTAAAACCTGCTCGATACTCACAGTCTCTGCTAAGGGGGCTTGGCTATGAGGACTTTGGGGGGTAGGTAGGTTTTCGGTGGCGGTGGCAGCGGTAGGAGCGCTGATTGTATCTAAGCTTAGGGGCGCTGGTTCCTTGGATTGGTTAGTGTAGATGTACTCTAAGATATAGAGGTAGGCCTCGCGAATGTTCTGGCCTTTTAGTGGGATCTGTAGCTTATCTGCTGCAAGCCATGCTGAGCTTAAGGTTTGAGTAATCTCAAATCCTACATGATTACTATTGTTAGCCTGCGCTTTTTTATAATTGGCCACAAGGCAATAGTGATTTTGATAGCTGCATACAAAGAGCAGGAACTTGTCCATATGCTTATCTAAAAGGCATAAGAGTTCCTGAGGAATACTCTTTCTGTTGAGATCTATTAAAAAGACATCAATCTCGCTAAGTTCAGGTATGTGTTCTGAGGGGATAGTCGAGGTTTGCACCTCGATATCAATACTCTGGTTGTGGTAATCTAAGTTTTCTTGATCCAGTTTTTCTACCCAGTGAATATGATTGATCTTGGTGCCACAGGCTTTTTCTTTTGGCAAAGGAGAGTAGTTATCAAAGATGATCTGTAAGGGCATATCTATAGGGATAAACTCAGGCCAGTGCTTGAGTATGGTTGGTGGCAACATACAATCTATCTCCTCTAGCTTTATGGTTGGGTGCTTTTGGTTTGTATTGGTATGAGCTTAGCTCTAGCTCTCCCTATAAGGCTGAGGCCATGGCCCTCAGATAGTCTAAGTTCGCGGCAAGTAATAGGGCTAGGCCTTATAGGCGCACTACAGGGCGCCTTCATCTGCAGGCTATTAGCGTAGCGCCAGCCCTTATCCTAGGCTAGGATCTGGCATTTATGGGCTAATGATTAAAAAGTCCAAGAGTTCAAAGTCTTGTTCAATATTCATAGCACCAGTAGATGCTGAGCTTGGGCCTTTTTGAAAGAGGCTATTGAGGGCATTGTGGTTCTTTTGCTCAACAATATTATTGACTGCCTGCTTGAGCAGTTTTGAGTAGCTCTCCATATTCTCGTAATTATTAGTTTGCTCATTGAAAGCTCGGCACAGTTCATCATTGGCTACTATTTGATCCCTGCATAAAAAGCGCAGTATTTCCAAGATCTGCTTAGGATTAGACTGATTGCAGACAATATTGCTGTTCTCATCAATATATACCATATAGAAGGGGTGCAAAATATTGTTCTTGTCGTCTTTTAGTGTACTGTTGTTGTTGCGTAATATCAAAATAATACCAGGCTTCAGGCCGAGTCTTTGCGCACCTAAAAGTCTTCTTTGTTCCAAATTATTATCAATTTTAAGAGAGCTAAAAGGAGAGATGAGCTTATGGGCATTAGCATTATGGCCATTAGGTATTTGCACTAGAGCGCTCAGTCCATTAGGCAGTTCCTTGAGCTTAGGATGATTTTTGGTATAGGCCAAGAGATCTTGGCGGAACTCATTAAGGCCTAAATCCATAATATTCAATCCACCGCTCACCTCTTCAATATCAACGGTATCGTTCTTGAGATGCTCTAATTGCTTTTTACGATACTCAAGATCCATCTGATCTTTTTCTTCTTCCAAAATATTGTCATCACCTGTGGAGGTAATTACAGTCATTTGCATGCGCTGCACGACTCTAGGTTTGAGCTTAATATATTCATCTAAGCTAATCTCTGGCCAGAAGTTAACCATTTGGATGACTTGATTGGTACTACCAATACGATCGACACGACCAAAGCGCTGAATCAGACGTACTGGGTTCCAGTGAATGTCATAATTGACTACGTAGTCACAGTCTTGTAGGTTTTGACCCTCACTAATGCAGTCGGTGGCAATCAAAATATCAATTTCATCCTCTATACCATCAAGAGTAGATGGATGGTTTCTTTGCTTAGAGCGAGGGGAAAAGCAGCTTAAGATGTCATCTAAATGTTTTTTCTTGAGCTTTAAAGTACAGCAGTTTTTACGGGCATCTCCTTCTACTAAGGCAAAGTTTAGTCCTGATTTGTGATGAGCAAAGTAATTAGTTAGCTCGTCATATAGATAGTGAGCCGTATTGGCAAAAGCAGTAAAAATCAGTATTTTGCGATTATCTTGATTAATTGGATGGGCGCACTTGTTCTCAATGACTTCAATGAGCTTTTTAAGCTTCAGGTCATGCTCTGGGGTAACTTTGCTAATTTCATTAGCAATGTGCTCTAAGATCGCTTTATCTTGAGCAATGTCAGTACTCCATCTATCTAAGTCAAGATCTGCAAAGCTAATGACTGTGTTTTTACTACCCACATAGCTATCGGTCTCTAAGCTAAAACCTTGCTCTTCAAAATCCTCCCCCTCATCAAAATCAAAGTTAGCTTGGATTTCATCCAAGATATTGAGCTTGTCACTTTTTTGATTGGCGAGCTTAAAGTTAGCGATGCGCTCTAAGAGCTCGTCTTGCTTGTCAATTAACTTTTGTACCGTCAGGCTTAAGGAGTACACTGAGCTTTCTAAGCGCTTAAAGAGGCTAATGGTCATAAGTCTAATTAAGCCTTTCTCGCGTCCTGTAAACTCTAAGTCAAATTTAAAGTTTTGATTGTCAGTGTACCTCATGCTCTTGCTTGGTAAAATGTATTCAGAGGGGCTATAGCAAGCGAGGTGAAGCTCTTGCATACGGGCAGAAAGAGCACAGTATTGGCAAACATTAGGTAAGTCTGTAATCGAGGGCTCGTAGGAAATAGGTTTTAAGCGACGCGGGAAGGAGCCTATTTCATTATTAGCGTTTTCATAGAAAGTCTCGATATGCTTGCGACTACGGGCAATAGTAAAAGCATCTAAGATCTTAAAGAAGTCTTGGCTTAAGGCATTAGCGAGACTTTTAGTGGTGCGGCTTTCTAATTCCTGATTGGACCAATTGTTATAGGATTGTTGGGCCTCTTTAAAGACAGTGTTAATGTCAGTTGAGATTCTAAGCGCATCATTAATGAGCTCAATATTGCACTCATAAGCTAGAGCCAATTGATTTTTCAAATCAGAAAAGCGATTGTTAACAGGGGTGGCAGATAGCATCAAAACCTTGGTCTTAACGCCCCCGCAGATAGCCTGCTTGAGCAAGGTCTCATAGCGGTTTAACTTGCGTTCTTGTCCTTCAGGGGCATAAATATTTTGGATATTGCCGCCATTTCTAAAACTATGGCTCTCATCAATAACTATGAGGTCAAAGTTATTCCAGTTAAATCCATCTAAGTCAATGCCGCTCGTGCTAATGCCTGAGGTGCGGGTAATGTCAGTATGGTGCAAGAGCTTGTAGTTAAATCGATCCTCTAAGAGGATATTGTTCTTATTGTTTTGGATATACAAATTCCAATTGCTATAGAGCTTTTTAGGGCACAATACCAAGATATTCTTATTGCGTAGGGTGTAGTAGTTAATCACGGCTAAAGCAGTAAATGTTTTGCCTAAGCCCACACTATCGGCTAGGATGCAGCCATTGTACTTTTCAAGCTTATTGATAATCGCCAAGGCAGCATCTTTTTGATAATTAAAGAGCTTGCGCCAAATGGCTGAGTTTTTGTAGTTCACTTGATCGTTAGGCAAGTAGTCCTCATTAGCCTCATCTACAAACTCACTAAAGATATAGTTGAGGGTATGGTAGTAGATGGTCTCAGGAGCTGTTTCTTGGTATACAGTTTGAAACTGTTCTTTAACCGTTGCGGTCACCTCCTCAGTGAAATTACGGTTTTGCCAAGCTGCCTTAAATTGTTGATAAAATTCTTGAGCCTTATCTTGATCTTCAATGAAGTAGTAGAGCTTGCTAAATGTACTTCTCTTATAGCTGTCTTGGAATCCCAGCTCTACGGCCGAGAAATCTTTAACGCCACTAATTAACCAGTAGCTCTCTTGATTTTTAATTAATATGAAATGAGCCTCATCGGCTATGCGCATGCTCTTAAACTGGCATTTTTGCTCAATCCAGTCTAAGCATTGTTTAGAGAGGTGTTTTTGAGTGAGCTTATTGTGAAGCTTAATTTCTAGATCGCTACCAAACAAGCTATGCTCACGCTTAAGCTTATGGATATAGAACTCGCGCAGTTGGGCGTGACTTTCATTTTGATTTTGCTGTGCTGAGATAAAGGTTGGCTTAGCGTAGAGAAACTTAAAGGACTTGACTTGATTAAGGGAGCTCTGTAGCTCCTGATAAGCATTAATCGAGAAGCTATCGGCCACAACGAATATTTCACTCTTTGCATTAAGAAGATTGGTAAGGTAGGAATGTACAAATGTTTCAATATTATCAATAGCTGTACTTTGGTTTTGATTAAGCGACATAAGACCAGCCTTACTTAGAGATGATGAGAGTGAAGAACACCTTAATTGTACCTTAGAGGACTAGTTATACAATAATTCTTTTAGCATCTAGATCGCTAAATAAGAATTTGAACGATTTTTTAGTTGGGGCGTGCGGTATCATAGTATATGAGCTGACCCAAAGCGCTCTCTATAGAACTTTAGTTATTGCCAAGTAGGCTTAGTCAGAGGTCAGCTTAGTCGTATAAATATAAGGATAGTAAGCCATTAAGGATGCGTCCTGAGGCGGCGCTCAGTCCTTATAAGATAGGGCTAAATTAAAGAAGAGGAAAAGGAAGGCATTATGATTGGCGCAATTATTGGCGATATTGTAGGCTCGCGCTTTGAGTTTAATAACTATCGAGCTAAGGACTTTGAGCTCTTTACGAGCGATTGTTTTTTCACTGATGACTCAATTATGAGCTTAGCTATTGGCAAGGCTTTGTTAGAGGCTAAAGGAAAGTCAGACGCTACGCTAGAGGCTAAGAGCATACACTATATGCAATTAATTGGCAGACCATATCCTAACTGCGGCTATGGCGGTCGCTTCTATGATTGGATGTATACCGATAATCCTAAGCCTTATAACAGCTTTGGTAATGGAGCTGCCATGCGCGTGAGTGCTTGTGCTTATGTGGCTCAGTCTTTAGAGCAGGCCTTACATTTTAGCGATATCGTTACAGCAGTAAGTCATAATCATGAAGAGGGTCTTAAAGGGGCTCGTGCTACTACGGCTGCAATTTATATGGCCTTACAGGGGGCTAGCATGGCTGAGATTAAAGAGCACATTGTTAATAACTATTATGCCTTGGACTTTACTATTGATGAGATAAGGGAGAGCTATTACTTTAATGAGACCTGCCAAGAAACTGTCCCTCAGGCTTTGGAGGCCTTCTTTGAATCGAGTTCTTTTGAAGATGCTCTAAGAATAGCTATTTCAGTAGGAGGTGATAGTGATACCTTGGCTGCTATTACCTGCTCGGTAGCAGAGGCTTTCTATGGTGTGCCTCAAGTAATACGTACTCAGGCTGAGAGCTATTTAGATGACAGGCTTTTAACTGTCTTGCGTGACTTTGAGTCTCAATACCCAAGCAAGGAGTGATAGGATTAAGAGCCAAGCTCTAAGAGTATAGAGACTAGTTAACAAGGAGCGTACTGAGGTGGCAAGAGCCATTAGGTGCGCTCCTTGTGTATTTTGGGGGGGGCGGGCGTTTGCAATGAAGTAGGGTAAAAAAGAAGAGGTGACTTAGAGTAGATCCTAAGTGCGGGAGGGTGATGGTAAGTTGGGGTTTGGCAAGAGTAGGGGATTTTGTTGTGGATTGTGACTTGGATCCCAGATAATTTAGAGTTAGGGGATAAAGGGCTTGTTTAAGGTGTTTTAGTGCAAAATATGGGGCTAATTGCATTATAGGGGCAAGTTTGGGTAGGGCGCTTTAAGGAGTATTTTGTATAAAATTGCGTTTTGGGCTGTTTATATTTTGTTTATTAAAAGCACTTTTGGTGGGTGATAAATGGCATAAGCATGCCCCTTTGAGTGCTTAATATGGTAGATTTGCAATCAAGTGATTTTGTGCTGAAAGTGTGAACAAATGTTCATTTTAAGTGTGATTAGCTAGGGTTTAAAGGGCGTATTTTTGGGATTTTGAGATGTAAATCGCATAATGTAAAAATAAGCGTTCAAAATCGTGAACAAATGTAAGGTAGTCTTGTAAAAAATTGTGACCATGCTCAAAAATTGAGGTAAGTGACATCCATAAAATGAAACCATAGTTTTGAGACAAGGAGATTTCATTAAATGGATCTTAAGAAGTATATCGACCACACTATCTTAGCAACTGACGCTACCGAGCAGCAATTAGACAAGCTCATCGCTGAGGCTAAAGAGTTTGACTTTATGTCTGTTTGCGTAAGCCCAGTATGGGTTGCCAAGTGCGCTCAGGCTTTAAAGGATACCGATGTTAAGGTTTGCACCGTTATCGGCTTCCCACAGGGCACCCACACCACCGCTACTAAGGTCTTTGAGACTAAGGACGCTATTGCCAATGGCGCTACCGAAGTAGACATGGTTATCCCAGTTGGCTTATTAAAGCAGGGCAATTTAGAGGCCGTTCGCGCTGATATCGCAGGCGTAGTTGAGGCAGCTAAGGGCAAGGCTTTAACCAAGGTTATTATCGAGACTTGCTTATTAACCGACGAGGAAATCGTCACTGTTTGCAAGATTGCTAAGGAAGTGGGTGCTGACTTTGTTAAGACCTCCACTGGCTTCTCCAAGGCTGGCGCTACCGTGCACGCTGTTTCCTTAATGCGTGAGACTGTAGGTCCTGATATGGGTGTTAAGGCCTCTGGCGGTGTTAGAACTTTAGCTGATGCTCAAGCCATGATTGAAGCAGGTGCTAACCGCATCGGCACCAGCAATGGCGTAGCCATTGTTCAGGGCTAAGCAGCCACTTATTAAGGTCTATAGATCTTAAAAACTCCTTGGTATTCAACTACTCCATTTTCAATATGGAGCTTGAAACTTCGGTTTTAGTTGAGCATAGACATATATTACGACACAGAAGGATTTAATTTAAAACCACCTTGGGGTGTTAACCAAGCCCCATGCTCTTAGCATATCTGTGCCGAGTCTATATAAATTCTTGTGCTTTTTAATTCTCTTATCTAGCAGTTGGTAGGCCTTAAGGCCTACCAAATATTACCAAGGAAAAGCTTAAGTTTCTTTTACGTAACGTTTTTTGTGATGCAGCTGGTTTTCCAGCTTTCTATGATAATCGATACGAATTAGATGGTTTATCTTCCACCTCAAGAGGCTATCTTATTCGACTCAAAAGTAAAACTCACATACTTAATTTAAAGAGCTAGCGCTGATGCTCTTTTTTAAGCAATGCCTCTTAATTTAAGTGTTTTAGCACTGAGATTAAACGGGGCACTAAGCCTGGAGGGGCTTATTTAGTTTACTTTTGAAATGTGTGTTTGCTTTGTCTAAAGCAACTGACTTAAAGGAGTCATCCCGTGAGTGATATTAGTTCAACTGCCGCCGCTAAGAACGGCCCAATTGTGCAGCAACCAGACGGCTATTTGAGCAGAACCCCACTGTTCCAATTCATCTTAATTTCCTGCATGTTCCCATTATGGGGCTGTGCAGCTAGCTTAAACGATATTTTGATTGCTCAGTTCAAGAGCGTTTTTACCTTAAGTGACTTCGCAACTGCTTTAGTACAAAGCGCTTTCTACGGTGGCTACTTCTTAATTTCGATTCCAGCTGCCCAGATTATCTCTAAGACCACTTATAAAACAGGTATCTTAATTGGCTTAGGCTTCTATATTGTAGGCTGTACCTTATTCTTCCCAGCCTCTACCATGGCCACTTATACCATGTTCTTATTTGCTGTATTTGGCATTGCTATTGGTTTAGGCTTCTTAGAGACTGCATGTAATACTTACTCCACCATGCTTGGCCCTAAAGAGCAATCCACCTTACGTTTAAACATCTCTCAGACCTTCTATCCTATCGGTGCTATCACAGGTATCTTACTTGGCAAGTACTTAATCTTCCAAGAGGGTGAGAGCTTAAAGAACCGTATGGCTAACCTCTCTGCTGACGCTTTACACCAGTTCAAGTTAGAGGCCTTACAATTTACCTTAGAGCCATACAAGGTCATTATCGGTATCTTAGTTGTCGTATTCTTAATCGTTCTTTTCACCAAGTTACCAAGCTGTAAGGTAGAGCGCAAGAGCGCAGAAGACAAGCCAGGTTTTGGCGAGACCATCTCTTACTTATTAACCAACAAGCGCTTCATGATCGGCATTATCACTGAGTTCTTATATGTTGGTATGCAAGTAGCCGTTTGGTCCTTCACTATCCGTTTAGCTTTAGACTTAGACCACACCTTAAACGAGCGTGATGCATCTAACTTCATGGTAGCTGGCTTCGTATGCTTCTTTGCAGGTAAGTTTGCCGCCAATATCTTGATGACCAAGTTCGCTGTTGCCAAGGTCATGATCTTCTACTCTATCGTAGGTATTGCTTTAGTTCTCTACACTGTATTAGTTCCAAACTTCAGTGCTATTTATGCTGCCGTAGCTATCTCCTTCTTAATGGGTCCAGGTTGGGCAACCATCTACGCTGAGACCTTACAAGAGGCTGATCCTAAGTACAAGGAAACTGCTGGTGCAATCTGTGTTATGGCTATCGTAGGTGCCGCTGTAGTTCCAGCTATTCAAGGCTTACTCTCTGATATGGTCGGTTCTTTACAGGTGTCCTTCATTATCAACGCATTCTGCTTTGCCGCCATCATGTTGTTCTTCATTGGCAAGTTAAAGGCTCACAAGGAGTAATCAATCATGGCTATCATCAATCTTTTTAAGAGCGATTTTGCTGACTACGCTAAAGAGTTAGTCACCTTAAAGGACTTAAGCGTCTCCATTAAGAAGTATGCCTCAGGCATCGAGTCTTTAACTATCAAGAACTCCCAAGGCTATGTTGAAGTGCTTCCTTTCATGGGCCAAATCATTTGGGATTTGAACTTCAAGGGCCAGAGCTTACGCCTCCACAATATCTTTGATATGCCTCGCAAGGCCAACACCATCATTGATACTTACGGCTGCTTTGCTTTCCACTCTGGCTTATTAGCCAATGGCTGCCCAGCTCCAGATGATACCCACCCAATGCACGGTGAGTTCTCTGTAACCGACATCCACAAGGCTTACTTAGAGGTAGGTGAGGATTACATCAGCATCATCTCTGAGTGCGATTACTGCCAAGGCTTTGGCTTCCACTATGTAGCTAAGCCAAAGGTAACCTTAAAGAGCAATCAAAGCTATATTGACATCGACATGGAGGTCACTAACAAGACCTATATCAAGATGCCTCTCCAGTACATGTGCCATATGAATTACGCTTACTTTGATGATGCTGTAATTACTTCCAACATGCCTGATAGCGCCTTTAAGTTACGCGAGTCCATCCCAGCTCACGTGCACCCAACTCCAAAGTGGCTTGAGTACAACGAGAAGCTCAAGGAGCTCCAAAAGGAAGGCAAGACCTTATCTGTACTCAACGATAAGGCCATGTATGACCCTGAGATCGTCTTCATGGCTGATGATTTAAGCCAATATGGTGAGGACGCTCGTTTTGAGATGAAGGCAGGCGATATTACTTGCTTTACCGAGTACAAGACCAGTGACTTTAAGAGTGCAACCCGCTGGATCATGTACAACGAGGACTTAAAGGTAGCCGCCTTTGTTCTCCCTGCAACCTGCCGCCCAGAAGGCGCTAAGGCTGCCCAAAAAGCTGGCACTATCATTTACTTAGAGCCAAATGAGACCAAGACTTTCCACGTTAAGACTGGTTTAAAATAGGAGATATAGACATGACTATCGCTGTAATTGGCTCCAATATGGTTGATTTAATTTCCTATATTGACCGCATGCCAAACAAGGGTGAGACCATTGAAGCCCCAGACTTTTCCTTAGGCTGTGGCGGCAAGGGTGCCAACCAGGCAGTAGCAGCTGCCAAGCTCGGCGCTGACGTGCTCATGATGACCAAGGTAGGTGACGATATTTTCGGCCCTAACACCATCGCAAACTTGGCTTCCTTTGGTATCGATACCTCCTTATGCTCTATCGTGCCAAACATGTCCTCAGGTGTAGCTCCAATCTTTGTAGACCCTAAGTCTCAGAACTCCATCTTGATTATCAAGGGTGCTAACAAGGAATTAAAGCCAGAAGATATCGACGCTGCTGAAGAGAAATTAAAGCAATGTGAGCTCATTATCTTACAGCTCGAGATTAGCTTAGATACTGTTTACCACGCCATTGAGTTTGGCCGTAAGCATGGCATCGAGGTTTTATTAAACCCAGCCCCAGCTGATCCTAACCTCTCTTTAGAGAAGATCTCCTCTTGCGCTTTCTTCATGCCAAATGAGTCTGAGTTGGCTACTTTAACTAACATGCCTGTAGACACTGACGAGCAGGTAGTTGAGGCCGCTAATAAGTTAATCGCAGCTGGCATCAAGAACGTCATTGTAACCATGGGCTCTCGCGGTTCCATGTTAGTTACCAAGGATGGCCATAACAAGGTTAACCCAATTAAGGTCAATGCCATCGACACCTCTGGTGCAGGCGACGCTTTCATCGGTAGCTTTGCTAACTTCTATGTCAAGGATCACAATATCCTTGAGGCTATGAAGATTGCCTCCGCTTTTGCAGCCTTATCTGTCACTGCTCGTGGCACTCAAAAGTCTTATCCTACCAAAGAGCAATTAGAGGCTTTTATTGCTCAGCAGCAGTAATTGACTTCTTAAGCAACGTATCTTAAAGCGTTGAGGCACAAGGTCAGCACTAGCTGACCTTGTTGCCCTTAGTCCAAGGTTTCTTATTACCTCCAGCTCATCGCAAACACTCAGGACATTGTCTAATTATGAGCCACTTTAGCTCCTTTTAGGCTTGTAAGCTTAGGCAGTGTCTTGGGGGTGAACCTTAGAGGTAGTAAGTTTGAAGATAGCTAGTGTTGTTCCTTAAGTGCCACTACACAAGTGCCCCTGCAAGCGCTTGGCGCCATTGCCAAGTACACACTTTTTGGCATCTAACCTAAGGATTTAACCCTTAGCATCTGTATACACCAATCAGCAACATTTTTGATACAACAAACTCGATGCCTATCTGCAACCCTAGTGTAGATGGGCATTTCTTTTTTTTATTGCACCCCAAAACAATCCAAGCTATCTTGCTCTGTCCTAAAGCATCAGCCTGAGTCTAGGCTCTTAGTATGAGAGGCTTTGCGCGCCTGTAAGAGGCGCGCTGGGGGAGCTTTTTTAGAGGAGATGATGGGCGGTAAATTGGTCGGTGATGAGGATATTGGCATAGCCACCTGTGAGGGCAGCTTCAATGGCAGGCCATTTGGCCTCACCGCCTGCGACCAAGATACGTTGGCTCTTGGCTTTGAGCTCATCGAGCTTGATACCATTGGTTCTATCATCTAGCTCTTTGGAGCAGATCTTGCCTTGGCTATTGATAAGGCGCGAGACAATATCGCCCACCGCTTGGCGCTCTAAGAGGCGACGTTGGCGCGCTGAAACATAGCCTAACTTAAATAAGATGGAATCTGAGTTCACGCCACCTACGGTAAAAAGAGCAATATTTGCAGAGCGTCCTAAGTCTAAAATATCTTGGACAAAAGGATCTTTTTCTACAATTTGCTTGGTCTTTAAGTCTGAGAATAAAGTAGGCAGAGGCAGGTAAAAGCCCATGGCATTGAATTTTTGGGTAAAGATATCGACAATTTCTTTAGCATGGGTTTGGTACATGCTATAGCTGACACCGCCTTTGAGCTGGACGATTTTGACGCCTTTGACCATACGCGGAGTGAGCAACTTGGCTATGGTGTACAAGGTACGGCCCCAGCACACGCCCATGATATCGCCATCGCAAATATTGTCATTAAGGTAGGAGGCAGCTTTAGAGCTAATGGCCTGTAAGATTTCCTCATCACCCTCATTGGATGCATGGGCAATTAAGACCTTATTGAGATTGTACTTTTGGGCAATACTGCGTTCGTTATCTTGCACATCGACAAAGGGATTAACGATTTTGACTTGGACAATTTTCTTGTCTTTGCAATATTGCAAGATACGGGAAATCGAAGGACGAGAAATGCCCAGAGCCTTGGAGATTTGCTCTTGGTTTTGTCCTTGCTCATAGTAGCGGCGGGCTACATCGATATATTGCTCAATCTTTTCTTTTTCCATAGGCCCCATCTCCCCAATTTTTCCTATTGTACTGTGCTCTATCACCAAGGCGCAATTAAGCATCAGCCCCTGACCTCAAAAAAGAGATGCAGGGGCTGGGGCGGTAAGGTAGCGCGCAGCGCTCTAGCGCTCTAGCGCCAGGCTGGGCTAGTATGGCCAGCCCTTGTTGTAGATGGAGTCGAGCTTGTAGGTGGAGACGTCCTTGTCCATGAGGTTTTCATTGCTTGGGGCACTTAATTTGACCTTGAAGCATTGCTCGAAGTTCTTGGAGGTAATCTGAGCTAATTCCTTTGGAGAGACGCCCTTGAAGTCGGCGATAAACTCTAAGGTATAGCGTACAAAGGCAGGCTCATTATCCACCCCACGTACAGGTACTGGAGCTAAGTATGGGCAATCGGTCTCGACCATCATTCTATCTAATGGAACGTACTTTAAGACCTCACGCACATTGTCGGCAGCCTTGAAAGTGGCAATGCCTGAAAAAGAGATAAAGAAGCCTAAATCTAAGCACTCACGGGCCATTTCTACTTCATCGCAAAAGCAGTGCATTACACCACCGCAATCACGGGCATTATGCTCACGCATTAAATTAACCGTGTCATGGTGAGCGGCACGGGCGTGGATAATTAAAGGCTTGTGCAATTCATGGGCTAAGTCAATTTGACGGGCAAAAGAATCGATTTGGGCCTCACGAGTCTCGGCGGCATAGAAAAAGTCTAAGCCTGTTTCGCCTAAAGCTACGCACTTGTCATTTTGCAGACAGGCTACTAAATCTTCCTCGCGCCATTGACCTGCCTCTTCTAGGTTTAAAGGATGGATACCGCAAGCATTGTAAATACCATCAAAAGGAGCGGTGATTTGCATCATCTTGGCACTATCTTCGATAGTGCAAGCTACCGAGAGCATGTGGGTAACACCGCAGGCACGCGCGCGCGATAAGACCTCTGCTATGCTCTTTGGGCCTTTGCCCTCAAAGGTCAATGAGGCTAAATGGCAGTGAGAATCAACTAAAAAGCACATGGGTATTACTCCATCCAAAGCAGAACTACTAAAGGCTTCTTTGCAAGGCGCAAAGTGCCGCTGCATTGTAGCAAATTCCTTAAAAAGGGGGGCAGCAAAAAATACAAAAGGCCTCTTAACGAGGGTATAAATACCCTTTTAGGAGACCTTTGCATTTAAACAAGCAAGTATTTTCCAAGCCTTAACGCTGCATTTGCAGTCCTTAAGCATAGGCGCTTGGGAAGCTTGCACGTAGCGTTTAGTTTGGCTTAATTGAGTTTGGTGAAATTGTGCTTTACTCGATCATGTTCCTCAGCACGCTTGGCATCATTGAAACGATCTAAGGTGCCAACGAGATAACCAGTAATGCGGCGAATACGATCGAATTTAACGCCTTCGCCAACCACGCCATTTACAGGCTTAAGTCTAGTAACCATCGACTGTGTCCTTTAAGCAAACTAAAAGCAAAAATAAATGTCAGAGCTTTGATACACAAAGACTCTGTGTCCAGTAAGTGCTAAAGATTAGCAACTGACTTTATGGTAGCAAATGCCTTTTTATTTTGCCATTTAGCTAAAAGCCTAAGTTCAAGCCAAAAGCTAAAGTAAAAGTCCTTAAACAAGGCACTTAGCGTGCCCTTAATATTTTTTTGAAAAAAGTCCTTGGCTCCCAAAAGATACAAAAAAGCAAAAGTTGTCGTATGCCCCACTTGACAGCGCCCTAACAACCGATGAGTAGGGGGCTAGATAGGTGCGATTAACTAACCTTAGAGCTTAAGTTTAATTTTAAAGTGGGTTAACAAAGTTTTAAAAAATCGGGCTCTAGGCTTGGTTTTATCTTGCCTTGGCTCCTTGTCAAGTCCTAAAAAAAGAGGGTATTTTGTTGTATCTAGCAAAAATTACGCATGAAATTAAAAAATTTGATAGCTGTCACGCTTTATGCTGGAACTAGGATGGAGCAAATGGGAGGCTTTAGTGTTTACAAAAAGGGCGTGCAGCGCCAAGTAAGCTTGGCTTTGCTATAATGCCTCAGGTAATAAATTTTGCTATCCACTAAGCTTAAGCTAAGCAAAATACTGAATACTAATATTCATGAAGAGGAGATAACCCATGGCTGAACCAACCATTTTTGAACGTATTATCGATGGCAGCATTCCATCTGAGATTGTGTACAAGGATGACTTAGTAACTGCTTTTAAGGATATTGCTCCAAAGGCTGAGCACCATATCTTAATTGTTACCAACAAGCCAATCCCAACTGTCTCTGATGTGGAGCCTTGCGATGAGGTTATGTTAGGTCACTTATTTGTAGTGGCTAAGAAGATTGCCACTGATTTAGGTGTGGCTCAGTCTGGTTATCGATTAATTGTTAATTGCGGTCCAGATGGCGGCCAGGAAGTACCTCATATCCACATGCACTTATTAGCAGGTGGTAAGTTAGGTGGCTTAGGTTTCCCAAGCAAGGACTAAGCTTGCAGTTTTCTTACTGAAGAGTGTTTTATAGGGGGCAACTTATTTACCATTAAGTTGCCCTCTTAGTGTGAGACTTTCTTAAATTGCCCCATAGCCCTAAGCTCTTAGGTAATTTTAGACGGTCTTAAGTTTGCTTGTTAGTTTTGAGGAGATAGATACGTGCGCCCACTAATGTTATGTTCGCTTACTTTGTCTCTAGCTTTAGGTTTAAGTGGCTGTCAAAGTATAGATGGTTTGTTAAAGAGCTCTGATGCCAAGAGCACTCAGGTACAAAGTGCCGATGTGGGAGTGAGCGAGAAAACTCCTGTCAAAAGCACTGATGAACAGCTAGAGCAAGCTCCCGATCTAACAGGTGCTGAAATCCTAGGTGGCCTTTCAAGCGATGCTATGGGCCCTTATGATATGTCTACCAATCCTGAGGCCGTACGCCAAGGTGTTGCTTTAAGCGATAGATTAGAAAGTGCTCCTCAAGCTAAAAATGCCCTTTTAGGTGCTGTAGAGTCTTACTCAGGGGTTAATGAAGTTCAATTAGAAGGCAATCTTGACGCACAAGTGCCTGTCATTGACGTAATGTCAGGTGCCGCGCCTGCCCCACAAGGAGCACTAGAGAGTCAAGAGAGCACTCCGCATTATGTTTTGCCTGAGATTGAAAGCCCCAGCTCGTGCTCAACTGAGCTTAATTTAGAGGCCAATGGCCAAGCTCGTGCCTTAATCAAGGAGATTGCTGCTCGTTTACGTAATGAAAGTGGCAGTATTTATGTTGCTCCAACCATTATTGATAACGAGTACCAAGATTGTGTAGGCAATTTAGCTCATGCCATTGAAGATGGTTTAGTAGGCTCCAACACTTTCCACATTGTGCCTGCTACTACCAATTTAAATAATATTATTTCCCAAAATATTGGCTCTTCTACTATCTTGCCAAGTCTCATTCACCAGTGTCGAGCCTCGGGTATTCCTTATTTAGTGGTCTCCCAAGTTAAAAAGACAGGCGATAAGGCTGCCCTAACCTTGCGCATCATTCGTACCGAAGATGGTATTACTCTAAGCCAGACCTATCGTCGTCTCCATCACTAAAAGGCCCTTTATTTAGGGTAAGGCAGATTTTTCTTACTAAGGCTGTAGCTTAGGTATCTAAGCTGCGGCCTTATGTTTTTTATGATCTGCGGTATAATTAGGCGCGCTTATGGAGGCCAGATTGGGGATAAAAGAGAGCATTTAACTTGTGAGCTGTCTCTAATAAAGCAAGTTTTAAATCAATAATAATTAGCGCCGATTCCCCCAAACGAATTAATTCGTTGGTTCCCTCGGCGCGTATTTGTGGTGGGCAATTTGTAATGATTTCTTTGCAAGACTTAACTATTATGCGTGGCACTAAGGTGCTGATTGAAAATGCCAGTGCTACTATTTTAGCGGGCCAAAAGGTAGGTATTATCGGTCGTAATGGCTGTGGTAAGTCTACTTTATTTGCCGCCTTGCAAGGTGAAATTGCCCCTGAGCTTGGCTCTATTGGTGTGCCTAAGAATTTAAAGATTGCCACTGTAGCTCAAAAGACTCCTGCCTTACAAATTAGTGCGCTTGATTATGTCATGCAAGGCGATAAGACTGTCAATGCCTTATTAGAAGAGCGTAACAAGGCCTATGAGAGCAATAATGGTGAGAAGATTGCCCTAGTTGAAGATGAGCTGGGCATGGCTGGTTATTGGACCTTAAAGGCCCGCACTGGTGCCCTGCTTTTAGGTTTAGGCTTTGGCCCTAATGAATTAGAGCGTCCTGTCAAAGAGTTCTCTGGTGGTTGGCGTATGCGTCTTAACTTGGCGCAGGCTTTGATTTTTAAGTCTGACTTGCTATTATTGGACGAGCCTACTAACCACTTAGACTTAGACACAGTATTATTCTTACAAAACTATCT
>Oklahoma_p2__coassemble_296_pt1 | contig 51241 bp, 26 predicted proteins | sample Oklahoma_p2__metabat2_high_PE_034 | metagenome-assembled genome bin Oklahoma_p2 | reverse complement strand
TCTAGGTAGGGGCCTAGAAAATTAGGTTTCTAGGCAGGATTGTCTGTCTATATGATTACAAAAAAGCAAAATATATGCCTACATATTAATAGATACGCCATTTATTGCACTTTCCTCTACCAAGGTGCGCTTATTTAAGCTCAATTCATACCCTTCAATAGATATACCCATATTTATTTAAGTTTTGCCTGTTAGAACGCAGCTAAGGGCGATAATTGCCAGAGGCCTGACATTAATAGCCATCAAAATGGCAGCAAGGTGGCAAAAGAATGACTTCATCAAGTAAATTTTGATCAGGCTCGCATAGTGTGCGCTGGTGCTTGTATTCAGGTTGCGGCATAGCGACAATAGCTAAAACAAGGGCGCGCTCTAAGAAGCACTAATTAGGGGACAGGAAATATGAGCAAGCAAGGACCATTGAAATTAGGCTTTTTGTTTGGTGCAGGCGCCGAAAGGAACTTTGGCTTGCCTGATGGTGGTGAATTTGCCCTCTCTTTGTTTAAGCAAAACTACACGCCTATTAAGCAAGAGCTTCTTAAGGCTTTGCGTCAAATCTTGCAACACTATCCTGACAAGGATAGCTCCTATCGCCAATGGCTCGATTACACCAACTCGCATAAAAATCCGATTCGTAGCTTTAGCAAGCAAGACTTCCAAATTGTCTTAGAATCAAGTGCCGAGCAAAAGAAACAGGCTATTATCAACTTTCTCAACCAAATCGACCCGCAAGCTAAAGAAATCTACCAAGAGCTAGTCCCAATAAACTCTCAATACCCTACTGCTGAGCAAGTTCAGCGCCACAGTAATCCTGAGATCAAGGCTTGGTATGACACCCTCAAAAGCCTCTTGCGCCTTAATCGCCAAGAGCAAGCCTCCAATATTCAGCTCAACCAATACTTTGAGACTGACAAAGACCTCAATGGCTTTTTGCAATCGACTACTTTTGCCATTTTGCTCACGGCTTTGCGCCTTACTCCCGTCAAGGAAGAACTAAGTGAACTTACTGATAAGCAAGAGCAAGCCTACAAGTACATTCCAGATAAGATCTACCACTCCCTCAAGGCCTCCTGCAAAGTCATGCTCTACATGGCCTTAATTGCCTGTGGTGATGATATTCTCAAGGCTTTAAATAACTGTGTCTTTTCCTCAGATAATGAGCAAGACCAAGTGCTCTCTGAGGTCAGTGCCCTCTTTACCATGGACAATAGCGACGCGGCTGAACAAATATTTGACTTCATACAGCAAGAGCCGATTACCTTAAAGCCAGAACAAGACTTTAGTGAGCTTCATCCTTTAGAGCAGCTTAATCTCATCGTCAATAAGCTCTCCCGTCAGCTTTGTACCCAAGCCATGGACTACCAAAAGCTTCTTGACAACTATTTCCGCTATGTTATGACGCCGCGCACCGATTGGGCCAAGTTCACCAAAATTGTCCTTTTCTTGCGTGCCGCCTATGAGGCTATTGTTAATCCGCAAGTGTCCGATCAGGACTTACTCAAACCTAGCTATTATCAAGACATTATTGCAAAGCTCAACTGCGAGCACCCTGCTTTTGAGTTGGTGGCTCTTGGTTCATCCAACTACATCGACTTCTATGGGCGCCTAGTCAAATTACTGGTCACGCCTCCGCCACTAAGCAAGAGCAATCAGAGCTACTATATGGCCCGTTTTGGCTCTTTAGTACGCCTCAACGGCGGCGTTGACGAGTTCTATAACCCTTTTAAAAACTCCTTAGTGTCAGCCACTGAAGTCCAACAGGACAATAAGTTTATCTCTAACCATCAGTTAGTTGCGCCATTCTTCTTTACCCAAAGTGGCATCAAGCCGATTACTGCCATTGAGATCTCGTGTCGTTATGCCGATCTCTATCGTAGCTATTTGCAAGCTGATGCCATCATTGTGATTGGCTTTAATTTCAACTCTGACGACAGCCATATCAATACTATCTTTAGAGACTTGGTAGAAAACCAAGGTAAGCACCTAATTTGCACCTCGGTATACCAAGAAATAGCCATAGATCATCAAGTAGAGCTCTTGTGCGATAAGTTGCGTATCGATAAGGAAGATGCCAAACAGCGTGTGCATGTCATAATTGTCGATCGCAAGGATCGTACCTTAATCCAAGGCCCCCACCAAGGCGAGCTCTGGCTAGAGCATATCATCAAGCGTCTTCCGCTTATCATCCATACCTAGATAATCAAGCCCGCCTCCTCAAGGCAAGGAGAGGCAAGACCATACACCTTAGTTCTACTAAAAACTTAGGGGCGCGGCGCACGGCCGTTGCACTGCGCCATCCTCTTTACGACAGGCTAGATAGCTATAATGGCGCTAAATGTCGTAGACATCACAATAATAGTTGCAAGAATGTCTCTAAGGCGCGCTACACTACGACCAAGTTAAGTGCAATTGTGCTTAAACCTATCTTTTCCATTTCTCTTGTTATCATAAGCACCTAGCTGCTTATCCTTCATAATTTTATCTGGCTTTGATTTCCTAAGCGCCCCCTACTAGCACATATTAGTTGTTAGCTTCATTTCTTGATATGGCTATGAGCAGTGCTGTCTTTGTAGCGCGCCTCCTTCACTCCCTCTCTTACTCCTAGTGCCTGTCACTTAGAGGGATCTTTGTTTTTTGCTTTGCATGTGAGGTCGTATTGTCATGTTGTTGCATTTACGTCATTTAAAAGCTGCTTTGGGCTATATCTTTTCGTCACAAGCTCGTTTTTTAGGTAAGTACGATGAGCGCGATCTGCTCTTGGGCCATGGTATTGATAATCTCACTTCCATTCGTGTCGTAGTAGCGCTGAGCTTAGCTGTTGCTCTAGTGCTTATGATGAGCTTTTATTACACGGCACACAGCTTAAATGCCTTGCTCTTTATCTTAGTGATGGAGGCCTTGTGCTTATATACAGTACATTTGCCACGCGCAGGTATGGGCCAAGCCGTGCACAGCAACTTTAGTAAACTCAATATGCAGCGTTCCTATCGCAGCTATTTACAAGGACGCATTCTCTTTACTCCCTATGGCATTTCCCTATCCTTGAAAAAACGCACCCCACAATCGATTCAACAAGCCCGCTTTAAACACGCTCAAGCGCTCATTCAATCATCCACCTCAGCAAATTGCTCTCCAGCTGCCTCTGGTATTACTTCTTCTCAGGAGAGATCTAGTAACAGCAGTCAGAAGCTGCTCTATGGGCGCTATCGGGCGTGGGTGGAGAATTTTAGAGTAATTAATGGAGCAATTACTTTAGGGCGAGCACCTGAGCTTTCTTATGTACAAATCTCTCAGGGGCTTAGCAAAGCCCAGCAAGAACATCAGGCGCGCTTGTATTTAGCTAATCATGGCAACAAAAGTGCGGCTATGATTTTACACAGTGGCGTCAATGTAGATGACTATATTATTGCCCAAGGTATTTTAGCGGCCACGCACGATAGTAATGAATTACCTATAGCCAATAGTGGCTATATCACGCAAGTGGCTGTGCCCTTGTTATGCGACCAACGCATTTATGCTGGCAAGTATATGACTATGGAGGCTATTGCCCAGATCTTATGTGCCAAAGCCGCGCAAGAGAGCAGCTCCCAAAAGCGCAGCTTTATGCCTACTGATTTATGTTTATTAGGTTTTGGCTTTGAATGGCTGCCCAAACATAGTCGCGCCTTAAGACAAATTATGGCCGTAGGCACCAAGGCCGCTCCTTTAGGTGGCGATGGCTCTCCTGATATTCATGCTGTAGAAGTTGATCATGCCTATGAGCCTATTGTAACTTCAACTAACAAGCTCAAAGGACATACGCTCTTACTAGGCACTACAGGCTCAGGTAAAACTCGCTTTTTCGACCTCTTAGTTTCACAAGCCATTATGCGTGGTGATACTGTCATTGTATTAGATCCAAAGGGTGATCGTGATTTACAGCGCTCCATTATCAAAGCCGCCCGTGCCGCCGAGCGCGAGCCCTACCAAAACTTAGTCTGCTTAGATATTGGTCGCCCCGTATCCAATCCTTTAAATAGCTCCAGTGCTATTGAGTATGCAGCTGCCAGTACAGGCGTACTCAAGCAATTTGCTATGGACTCACGCATGCTCAATGGTCCATTAACTGTTGCCCCTTTAAGTCCTTTTGAACTCTCGCGCAATAACCTCACCACCCATGGCCATTTAAGCCTCATCAATGAGGACTTCTATGAGCGCCAAGGCGCCAATAGCCACGGCCAAATCGAAGCTACCCCTATTTATCAGCAAGCTATCTTTCCTGCAAACTCTAACAGTACCTGCGCAGGCGCCATGGGAGATGCCCATGACACTTCCCTTGGCACTGACGTTATGGCTGGCACTGCGCGTGCCTCTTTTTCCAGTGATATGGCAACCAGTCAAAATCATCAAGATGGCGCTTATGGGACTGGCAGAGTGAGCTTTAAGTATCACCATGAGCACTATATTCGCGAGCATAATGTCACGGATGCTTCCTTGCGCGCCCAACGCATGCGCTATGATGACCCTAATTTATGGGGCGTGACCGATGCTGATCCTGATGAACGCTTATTTGATGAAATCAATTTTGGTCTCAATCCGACCTCAATTTTTGATCGAGCCTCGGAGGTAGCCTCACGTTTAACCTCTATGGTCGATGGCGGTGGTAGTGCTGCCAACTTCAAGGCCTATGCTGCCATGGCGATTACTGCGGCTGTAGAGTGCTGTCGTTTAACAGGCGAGAAAGTTACTTTAGATGCCATTCGCAGCTATATTGCCAGCCACCAAAAATTTACCTTGGCCATACGCGATATAATGAATCAAACTGTGGTCAACTTAAATAATGTCTATTGCTCCCGCTACTACAATCGCATTTATGGCATTTCAGATGCTAAATTAGTGCGCAATGCTTATACCATCAGTGTACTCATGGCCAATGGCTACAAATATATTTCCTTAACTGAACGAGCCAAGGTCATGGCCGTATTAGAGGACAGTGGCTTGCTCGAAATTTCGGACAATATGGTCGAAGATGCCGACAAACTTCAGCAAATTGAATGCCTACTTAACAACCACAGCCTCACCCAAGAAATTCGTCAAAGCACCGCAACTAAAAGTCGTAGTCGCAAAAGTAGCTCTACAGATACTAGTAAGAGTGAAGATAAGGAGAAAAAACCGCGTTACTTGGCAGCTCCTGCCCCTTTAAAGGCCTTGTATGAATTTTATATTTGGCTTACCAAAAGTGGCTATTTAGATAGAGACAATGCCATTGAACAAATCTTTGAAGTGAGCTTTATGGATCCTGTATTTTTCCAAAAAGTCACCAATAGCATTATGCCGTCTTTAGTGAGCTTAACCTCAGGGGTGCTAAAGCAATTGCTCTCCTCAGACGATTGCAAGCAGACTAGCTTTATGGAAATTGTCAGAAACAATAAAATCTTTTATGCCGCGCTCCATTGCTTAAAAGACAGTATTACTGGCCAAAACTTAGGCAAACTCTTAATGGCAGACTTAGCCTATGTAGCAGGTGAGATTAATGCCAAAAATATCCAAGGACATAGCCAAGTTACAGTCTTTATTGATGAGGCTTCTGAATTGGCCAACGAAGTTTTGGTGCAATTGCTAAATAAATCGCGTGCCTCTAATTTTGCCGTAACTATTGCCACCCAGTCTGTAGCTGACTTAAGAGCCCGTGTGCACTCCAAAGACGCCGCCGATCAGATTATTGCCAACTGTAATAATCTCCTGTCCTTGCGCGTAGAAGATGAAGATACTGCCAATGTCATTGCCAAGGTCTTACCCAATACTGTTTGTACCCATGAGAGCACTTCTTTGTCAGTTTCAGCGCAAGGACTGACAGGCACGAGCACCGCTTCACGTACGCTCTCCCAACAAGATTGTGAGTACTTTCCTGCTACCATGCTCATGCAATTGCCAAACTTTGAGTTTATTGCACGTTTAGCCAATGGCTCTTGCTATAAAGGCTTTATTCCTATTATTGACAAGCTCCACTCAGGTTATCAGCGACCTAGTTTTGCTAAGGTTGACCAAGCCCAAGACTACGCTTACAAGCAAAACCTGCGCTTACGCCATAATTCCTATGCTCCTACTAATGAGCGCAGTGTGCCTAAAGTTAATCCACAACAGCGCAGCTCTGATTTGCCCTTAAACCAAAACAATGACAAGGACTTGCCTAAGAGCAACCAAGCTCCAAGCACAGCTTGGCATGAGACAGATAGCAGGAACAAAAATTTCCAAAATTATGATCGTTTAGACAAAAACCATAAGCGCACTCTTGCTCTTGATTCTAAGAGAGCTATGATAGATGGCGCTAGCCCCAAGTCTAAGGCTCACTATGCCTATCAGCTAGCCTCGTCCTTAACTAACGATACTCTATCTACCCACCATACGACCCCGCTCTCACGCTTTAGAGCTTATGCTCAAGAGCGCCGTAGTCAAGAAAATCTCACCAAGCTGCAGGCTACAGCCACACAGCTTCAAGCTCAACAACATGCATATGATTTACCTAATACCCTCACATCAGAACCAATCCCAAACCCTAAAGCTAACACTCAACTTGCCATTGCACCAAACATAGCCTCTACCCTAAAGCCTCAAAGCCATAACCAACACCATGGAAACAAGATTAAGATGCCATGCCCTGAGAGTGAAAAGGAAAAAGAATGTGCAAGAGCCATGGACTTACTCTTGGAAGTTAAGCAGCCGCACGCAGCTGCAAGGCAGCACTTGCAAGATGGCAAGTTAGAGAGCCGCCATAACAGCACGAGCCAAGAGCGCGAGGCCTTGCTCTATAAGCTCATGGGTACTAATACCACTAAACCTAACTTTTTCAGCTTGGAGGGCCCGCATGTGACTGCACACGGCTTTGCTGTGGGTCATAGCCATGCAACTTTAGAGCATGAAAATAAGGTCTATGTGGGCAATGAGCATAATATGCTTTATACCCACTTTGATGATCAGGCCTATCAGCAGCGTAATCAAGACCATCTCTCGTGTAGTCCTAAGGGCATCTTGGATAAAGGCTTGACCTTACCTTCTGGGCATAATCAATCGCCAGCGCCAATTTTGGTTAATGCCCTAGAAAGCAGCCAGGCTAAAATGAACCGTGAGTACTTGGCCTCCCAAAAAGCAAAGCATCACACTAGCACTAATACAGTGTCTGGCTTGGGTACTAGCAGCATTTCTCTAGGACAGGCTTGTAAGAGCTTATTTACTCGTCGGCCTCATCTTCATAAGAGCGCTTGTCCTAAAATGCCAAGTAGCGCCGAGCTCATTGCCTGTTATGGCTGGAGCGCCGTTTTGGCCTTGGTGCTTCGCTATGGTACTTACCCAGTGATGGTAGTACTTAAGTGGCTGTTAAAGGCCTTGTTTAACCAAAGCTGGCTGCGCTTGCTCTCTATTGGCAAGGAACTGAGCTTTTTAATCTTGCTTGTACTCTTGCTCTTGGCTCTAGTACAGCCTGACAAGCTTACTGTACTTAAAGACAGTGCCTTAGAGCTGGTCACCATGGGCTTAAGTTATCTTAAAGTGCTCACTTATGGCTTAATGCATAGCTTTACTGAGATTAATGAGCTCTTATATCAAGACTCCTCTGTAGGGGATCGCATGGTGCAGTGCTATCAAGTCTTAATTAACAATTATGAAATTGCACTGACCATTAGTGCCATTAGCTTACTTTGGGGTAATCACTATGGTTTAATGGCTGAAATGCAGCATCGCTCGCTCTTAGCTTTGCGCTGCCTTTTAAGGCCTTTTTCATGGTTTAACCATGCCCTGACGCTCTCAGCTCTAGCCATGCTCTATTGCGGTATCTTTCCTTGTGTGGAATATGCCCTATGTGTAGTCTGGCTCAAGCTTGGTATCTTAGCCTTTAATCTGACCTGCTTTTATAGCATGCATACTAAATAGTGACAGTCCCTTAACTTGCAGCTTGAAAGCAGGCTAGATTACTTGCACCAAAGCAGAGCACTAAGCAGGCGCACTAGTTCAAGGCCCTTAAAATAGAGCTTGCCAAGGGCGTGCAAGTCTGATAATCTTTGCGCCCCTTATGCCACAGAGTCAACTATCTGGGCATATCACTAACACAACAACTAACAGGCTTAGCTTAAGACCTAAAAAGCGCAGCAAGCGCCCTTACTTTGCCTACATAGCAGCCTACCTAAAAAAGAGTCAAGGCCTAAATGCCCAGCAAAAGAAGCCCCCATTAAATGGGAGCAGTTAATAAGACTTTAGACTTCGATTGTGAAAGCGCACGCCTGCGCACTGAAAAAATACTATTTAGCAAACATGCTTTTAATAATAGCTGCGTAAGATAGCGCCTTGGTGTAAAGGCATGCTCTGCTTTGCAGATTGCTGTCCAAAACTAACAACACTAACTTTAACTTTGGGGTGACGCGCTTGCAGCTCCAGCTTTACTGACGCCTTAATACTAAAAGTCAGGTGCTCAAGAGAGTTTGCTCTCTAAGCTTAGACCTACAACTACAGGAGGAATCAATATGAATAATGATCAACCACTTTCTATAACCGAGACTGAAATTAATGCCTATCGTGCTCACTTTAGTCTTAATAGTCCTTATGCTGAGGATCAGTCCTCGCCTTTAAATACCGCTGCTCCAAGCACTGACACTGCCGAACAACAAGAACGCCGCGATTGGGATCATATCGTAGCTTTGGTAGCTTCCTTGCAAAAGGAATTACCAGCCCGTCAATTTCCCACTGGCTCTAGCTTTGAGAAATACTCTAAGCACAAACTAGCTACAGCCTAAAAAACACTATATAGAGCTAAGCTGTTACCCTCTGGCCGTAATGGCCCTTGTGCTAGCTCATAACCACTGCTTATTGCCCTCTAGGCACCAAGCATTTACGTTGCATCTCCAGCTTGAGTCTTCAAGCTCTTGCTCTTAGCTACCAACCCTCTTTCAAGGCCCGCATCCTATAGCGCCTTGCACTTTAGAGATAAGCTAAGCGCTCTACCACCAACACAGCTAAGCAAGCCCTTAAATACCCTATGCACGCCCCTAACTTAGCTTGCTCACACGGCGCTTAAGTGCTTGTGGTCCTTGCTGTGCCTATCTTTTAACTCTCTACTTAAAGCTAATCTCTTAGCCTTTGCTCTGCAAAGTCCCCTTATCTTATCCCTACAGCGTATAACTATTAACAACCCAGGCTCCCTAAAGGCGCTTTTTACCTGCTGCAACTCGCTCCTAAAAGCTTTTGTCCTAGGCAAATACCTTGCTATGACAAAGCTCCTAAGGTGCTATGTAAGTTTAAGCACGCAGCGCACAGTACAGGTAGCCTGATCTGCCTTAGTCCAAAAGCAGGGCAGCTTTAGATACTCTGGTAGCAGTAAGCTTAGAGGATCTTCAGGCACAGGCTGGGTAGTAAGATTGCTTTAAGTACGAATCTTGATGAGGCAGCATCGTCTCTTAGGCCATACAGGCTTTGGAGATGAGCTGAAAACAAATATGATGACCAATGCGTTATCAACGGCCATGGCCTCACTATTTTCGTTAATTAAAACTCAGGGATTAGTTTTATTAAAAATGCTCTTCTTGCACCCTGTAGCTTTGGTGCTCAATACCCTAAAGGCCTGCATGGTCTTTGTGCTCTTAAGCTTGGGAGCTCAATGGGCCTTTAATATTAACTTGCCGTATATGCACAGCTTGTTATCGTCCTTAACGCCTGCCAATCTGCAATGGCTGATTACAGATGCTAAAGAGCAAGCGCTCGATGACTCTAGCACGGCTAGTGATAAGCAGCACTTGGTATACGAGCAAGCGCTTAATCCTAATGGCTTTAAGGACTTTGCTAGTAGCGATAGTGGCTATATCTTCTATCCTAAGCTCCAAGGAGTCCAGAGCCAAGAGCTCTACAAATTACGCTCTTTGTTTGTGAATAATCCACAGCTCTATCACGATCCTATGATGCAAGATCTCTTTAAGATCTACGCTGCCAAACTGTATTTTCAGGACTTAGACTTACCTAAAGGGGCTAGTAAGACCATTGCCTTGCGCAATGCCTTGCCTGATATTGATCCTGCTATCTACTTAAGCCCTAGCGACAGTACTAAGAGCCCTGAGCTTGACTTAGCAGAGCTGCCTAATCTTAAAACAGAGAGCTATGATCACTCTATGCAAAATTTTGCCTATAGCCGCATGCTCAACTCCAGCTTTATGGCAGATTTAATTCATGAGCAACGCCCGCCCCATACACCTAAAACTATGGTCGCTGAGCCTGTAGGGTCTGTTGAGCACTCTATTCTCACTCCCAAGCTTACTGCCGTAGCTAAGCACTTAGGCCAAAGTGATACTAAGTCCCTACAAGAGACACCTGCTATAGCGCCCGCCCCCAAAGAGCTAAGTGCGCTCCCTAATAGCCATAGCCAACGTGATGATACTCTCTCCTTAAACGAACCTACACAAGCTGCTAATCAAGAGCTTAAGTATAAGCCTAGCTCTGAGCTTAATCAGTCCTCCTTAGTAGACTCTAATACCTATCCTGACCTCTTAGAGCACCAAGAGCGCTTAGCTATGCTAAGTTCCTCTAAGGAGCCATATAATAACGTATCTGCTTGCTTTGCCTTAGAAGAGGAAGAGGAAGAAGAGACTCAAACCAAGCTGCAATTACAGCCCCAGCTACCAAAGTCAGAGACTGAGGGGCATGATGACCCAAGCTTTAATCAGCATGGTATTACCGCTATTTATGGAGATACGCCTACTGATTATGCATTAATCTTAAAAGCAGGTGTTCCCTTTGAGGTGCTTAAGAATGCCAAGGACTTTAGTAAGGTCGAGAATATCCCTTGGTCATATTTTGACTTAGAGTTTGAAGATCCTTTAGCTAACTTAAGTGATGATGACTTAGAACGCTTTGATATAGTTCGTGAGGCCTTGGATTTACTCTATGAGCATTTAGGTCATGTCAGTAATCATGATTTCGACTTAGTATTTGATCTTTATGCCCCCAAGCAAGTATTACTCGCCCTTAAGCGTAATGAACAAAGACAAGCTCTTTTAGATAAGTTAGCTAAATCCACCTCCAATCCCTTGCCTAGTCACGGAATAATAGGAAAGAGTGCTAATTCCAAGACCAAGGACTCTAAGATCCCACCTAACTTAACTAAGCTCTCCCCAGAGAACATCAATAATCCTGATAAGCTAGCTACAGTTACACCAACAACCAATGCCAAGCTAGAGAGTCCTGCTAGATCCTCTACTAAAGCTTCAGCTAGGCAGGCTAACTATTTAGATTTAGCTAAGGAAGCCTCCCTACAAGCTCCAGATATGGCTGATGGCTCTGACACCACAAGCACTCTAGCAAGCTCAGATAGAGCGCTTAGCTTTCTATCTAGCTCTAAGCCCCTAGAGTACCCTGAGGCAACGAGAACTAAGGGCACTTTATCCAGTATCCCAGGCTCCTTAGTACTTAACTCTACTGCCAGTACTCTGGTAGCTTCCAATGATTTACCTTATGGGGCGAGCTTTCGCCCTTTAGGCATTTATGCCCTATCTGAACAGTCCTGTTTTGAAGAGGAGGAGGAAGAGGAAGAACTAGCTCAGCCTCCACGCGACTTTAAGGACAGTCAACAAGGCTCTAGAGCTTTAAGCTCAGCTAATGCCCTAGATTTAAAGGCTACTCAACCTAACTTACCAGTAAGCTTCAGTGACCTTACTCTTAGCCCTAGCTATCACTCTAAAGACCATGCGGCCCCAGATGAGGAGACAACTTCAGCTGTAAAGACAGACAAGAAAGGCCCTTCCTCTCAACTCTTACAGAGCCTCTCACACTTAGCTTCATATAAGCACTCTCCAGCTAAACTTACTCCTTTTCATAAACATAATGCGCTTAAGGATAAGCCTAAAACTCAGCTTGACACCCCCATGCCACCATCTCCAGCACCAAGCTCTCTAAGAGAGAGTACCTACCCAACAGACTCTGTACTTACAGTTACAGAACCTACAACTCAAGTACTGTCTAAACAAGAACAACAACGCCGTGCGATGCAGGCCCTGATGCTAAAGGCTGCCGATAAAGAGCTTACTAAGCTCATGGCCGCGAGCTACCGCCCTATCTTACAAAGTAATGCTCAAGTAAACATGACTTCCAATACTAGCTACCAGCAAGATATCAACTCTGCTAATACCGTTAATGCCCCAGCAAGCTACGAGCTTATGCCAAGCTCTGGCACTGGACTAAAATCTAAAGCACCTCAGGCAGTTACTAAACCTCAAGGCCTTAACTTGACCTTACAGCCTCAAGGGACACATGAGGGGGTAATTGCCCGTGAGGAACTTCAGATTGTGCCAGCTCCTACCTTAGGCCAAGAGATAGTTAATCCAGTACCTGCTCCCGTTTTTAGCCAAGAGAGCATACAGCCTGTTCCAGCCCCTGTATTAGATAGCTCTAAGAGCCAAGCTCATACACAGCTTACTAATGGTAATACTCAGGCAGATACTAAAACAAAGAGCGCTCTAAGTCTTAATACTCAAGGCCTTAACTTGACCTTACAGCCTCAAGGGACACATGAGGGGGTAATTGCCCGTGAGGAACTTCAGATTGTGCCTGCCCCTGTCTTTAACCAAGAGTGCATACAGCCTGTTCCAGCTCCTGTTTTAGATAGTGCTCCTATGTCTACGTCAGCATCTGGTAGAGCCTCTAGGGATATAAAGGCTCTAAGCTTAGACTCTAGTTTTGTTGCTGTCAGTACTGAGGCAGCTAATAATAATCAAGCTACTCAGGGCACTGGTAGTAGAAGTGAGAGTCTCTTAGAGTCACAGCAGCCAAGGCCTAGATCTGTTACCAATGCGTCTTATAAAGCACAAAAGCTCTATGAGAGCTTAGAAAGTATCAAAGATAATCAATTTATGAGTAAGGACTTAGAGCAAGTACGCCAAAGGGCCATACACTTAACTACTTTAGTCCAAGCCCCTGGTGATTTATTGCCCGAATGTCAGAAACGCACTTGTAGTGCTCAAGAAATCATGGCTCTTAAAGAACAAGCTTATGGCCATGCAGTAAGATTGAAAGACGTGTTAGATAAGGAGCTTTACATGCGCGCCCTGCGACTCCATGCGAACTCAGATCAAGGCAGCGCCAAACTTGTAGCGCCCGCCCCTCATAGCCAGATCCATCCATTGCAAGAGTCCTATTCATCTCTTAGCTCAACCCACGAAGCCCCACTAGAACCTAATCCTGCTCTAGCTTACAACGGCTCTAAAACCTCAGCTCCTCAAGTACAAGTCAACGCAGCACATAATCTAGAGAGTGAGGATGATAGATTGATTCCAGATGATTACTTAACAGACTCTTTTACTGATGACCCACAGAAAGTACAAAGGCTCTATGAAAGTTTAGAGAGTATCAAAGATAATCCTTTTATGAGTAAGGCTTTAGAGCAAGTACGCCAAAGGGCCATGCAATTAACCACCTTTGTCCATATGCCTAGTGATTTATTGCCCGAATGTCAAAAACGCTCTTGTAGTGATCAAGAAGTCCTTGAACTTAAAGAGCAATACTATGGCCGTGCAGTTATCTTAAAAAGCGTGTTAGATAAATCACTGCGCACGCGCGCTAGGCGCGCCTCAAAGCGCTCAGCTCAACCTGTCTTGCAAGGACAAGCACAGCCAGAGGCTCTTGCTCAAAACGCCGCTCTACTAACTGCACCTAAAGAAGTAGCAATTAATGCCCCACAGCAGCTCCTCTCTTATGGAACATCTGCTGATACTGCCTCTATAGAGGCAAATTCAAAGAGTAGTAAAGCAGCCTTAGGATCTAAGAGACAGATGATTAGCAGCTTAGCTGACCGTGAACGCTTGGCAAGCGAGATGTACGATAGGCACTATGATGCCGAGGCTTTAGGCCGTCCGTTCTTAGATGCTAAGGACATCAAACCTGCGCTTAGACATGCCTTGCACTTGCCTAATTTACAAGAACCAACCCCCTCAAGAGATACTACCAATCAATCAGACTCTTGTGCCAATTCCTGTGCATATGAACCAACATCTGCTAGAGCTTATCAGGCCAGTGAGCGCAGCTCTAACTATGTACCAGCACCGCCATCTTCAGACCAACTAGGGCCTAGCGCAGCTGCCCCTTATACGCACGAGCACGAGCTAGAAATACACTCGCAGCCAGAAAGCCCAAAGAACCATAGTCCCCAAGGACTATATACTCTAGAGCCTGACAGTCTTGCCCTAACTTCAATCCAAGTGAATGACTTAGCTGTACCTAATGCCATTACCAGTAGCACGGGCACCACTAGCATCAGCCCTAATACCCTTGGAGCAGTAGACATCACACAATCCACAGGAAAAACAAGCTCCCCTGTTAACCTAGGCAGGCTAAATATCTCTACACATACAAAAGTAAGCTTGGATGACGTATCTTCCCTAGGGGCAGCTAAGAACAATTCCCATAACAGCTCTTCCCTGACTTTAGTCTCTAAAGCTAATCAACCCCATGATAGATCCCACCAGTCTCCCAGATATGAAAACAGTGCTAGGTTGAATGAGAAACAAGGTATAGCCCCAGTGGATAACAACCCTAGGACTTTGACGCCGCATATTGACCCTTTAAACAGCCAAGTGCTGCAAGCTCAAGAGCAAAAATTTTTGAGTGCACATGACAATCTGCCTGAGGGATCACGTTTTAATCAGAATAATGAGAGTAAGTTAAATAGCAAGCAACGCCATCTCCAGTCTTTAGTAGCTAAGCTTGATAATAATGAAGCGGCATTAGAGCAAGACCGTCAGCGGGCTTGGCGCCTATTTAAGCGCAATCTTAAAGAGCTTAAAGAGCACAATCTACTTACTCCCAAGCTCTCCCAATATTTTAGTCTCACCCCCGAGCAAGTGCTAAATATCGTCCCTTTAGCGATTATGACGCAAATAGTCAAAGACAAGGGCACTCAAGAACGCTATAGTCCTGAGCACATCCACCACTTACGAATACTTGCACACTTCGTGCAAATACCTCACCAACAGAGCAGTTTTTACAAGTCTCCCAGCCCCGCATTAATCACCCAATATCAAAACATTTGTCATCACTACGGCTTTAAAGCCTCCTATGACTATGCTCCTTGGCTTATTTATCAAGCCAACTCCCAATCTTAGTTGCCAAGAGCAGCGCTAACCAACCCAAGAGACTCCCTCCACAATCGTACGATTTGAAGGGAGTATTTCACCTGTGCTTATTACTTACATATCCTTATGCTTGTATCCCCTTACGCTTTAGCTATTTCATGCTTTCTCTTAAGCTTCAGCCTATATGCACACAGCTCTATAGCTCCTCCTTCTCAGGGGCAAGCCCCTCTTTACACTAGGCCCAAAGCCAGCTTAAGTACAGACATTCAAGAACCATATAAGCTTAATGAAAGTTACTCATCCTTAAAAACCTCAAGCTTACTTAACCCAACTATGAGCCCTCTTGGAAGCGCAACGCCCAATGACTTATCTATGCCTAGCCTTAACTTGCACTTACTTAGCTCTTTTGCTTGGTTTAAGCATATCCGTACTCTCCAACGTGCCAGCACTAGCACCATAACCTCAAATGCCATAGATAATAATACCCAGCAAGTAGCTGCTAACGCAGATAGCGTCAAGAACCAGCCATATACTACAAGAGCTCATACTTTCCCTAAAGAAAACACAACTTATGGCACAGCCATGCCTCCAGTGACTTATGCTCAACTTGAGCCTATAGCCCCTCTCTTGCAAAGCCAAGATAGCTACTGTGAGCATCAGGATTCTACCTACCCATTATCTGGCAATGACCTAGCAATAGCATCTAATCCACTCCCTGCTCCCTTAGCTCCAAGCGCTGCTTTTGCTCCAACCAGCCATAGAGTTGCAGGTATCACTTATGAGGCTCAATTAATTGCCCAAGCTTATGAAAAGGAGTGCTACCAATTTCAAGACTTTAAACAGCGCCAAGCGCATTTAGCCACACTCAAACCCTCTGCCCGCACTGACATTCTCTGGCAACCTAAGAGCATGAGCGACATTAGACGCAATCGCGTGTTATCTAATGCGCACAATATCGAAGAGCGCATCAAATTGCGCACCGAGACTCATAACTTTATCTCTAAGCTCGAGCAAACCGACCTAACTGACTTGCAAGTAGAGCCTGGCTCTTTGCCCTAAACACTCACCCTCAGCTCTTAAAAAGATATATAAGCTTTGCTTAGCTTTTCGTCTTCTAATTGTATTTCCCTTTCATTGTTAATTGGGTGCTCATTATTAGCACTCTAGGAGTCCTATTGTATGCTCTCTATTTTTAGCAAATTAAAGTCGCGCTTTAGCCACGAAAGTGACACTAAGTCAGTACCTCAGGCCCCTGCTCCATCTAATCTGACTATGCATGACTCTAAGGGGCAAAATCTTGCCTTGCAAAGTTGCTCCGAGCCCCTACCTGAGGCCCTACGCGCGCGCAGTACCTATAGCACTGTAGATGCTATATCTACATCTTATGAAAGTATGCACAGTGCTGATGTGGTTACAGCAGGTGCTTTTATAGAAGGTAGCTGCAATAGCGCCCAGCCTAGCATGGCCTATGATCCTATGACCAGTGATGCGCCCGAGACCACCTTAGCATGCACAGAGCAAACTCACAGTCATGAGTTAGACGATGAGGGCGCTAATTATACTCAGGTAGACTCTAGCAAGAGCTGTAAGTCATGGTCAGCTCTTTACAGTCACAAATTTGAGGCAGCACCAAGACTGCCCTTAGAGAAGGGCATAGACTCTACTTTACAGAGTACTAAGGGTCTTCCTGAGGAGCATGATCTGGCTACTTTGCAAGCTGCGCCTAATTTACTCAACTCCAGTGACCTACAAGCTAAGGGCGTGGCCTCCTTAGGTAAGAGCCCATATATCTTTGGTACTACCCCTAAAGGGAGTATTAACAAGGTCGATTATGACAGTATCAATCAAGCTTTAAGTGAAGGACACTTCAATGAGCCAACCTTAAGTGCCTTTAGCCTAGAAAATCGCGCCGCGCTGCAAGCACAATGTCCGATTACACAAGGTAGCTTATGGCATCAAGTTTTTAACCAACATGGCCAGGCTCACTTACAGCCAAGCACTGCCCTGTTACCTGCACAAGATCCTTTATCTACAGGCACTCATGCCTATCAACTTATCCATAGTCTTTACACTATTGGCAATGAAGGCTATTTACGCTTTGATGCGCTCTCTGAGGGCGAGCTCATTCGCGCTAACCAAGGAGAAATTAGTACTTTAATGCGCCAAGTCGATGGTGCAACCACTGAGCTTAACTGCTATTTATTGCCTTTAATTAAAGGCATGGTACGTATCTGCTCCGTACTGCCAGCTTCTTTGGGCACACATCATGAGGATGTAGGTGGTTTAATTCGCCATAACTTGCAAGTGGCTAATGAATGCTTAGATAACTACAACAATTTTGCCAACAGCAAAGTTACTATCTCTAAGACCATTGCCTCCTTAACTGAACAACGTGAGGCTAAGAAAAAAGCTGAAGCCTCCTATTTAGAAAAGATCCACCAAGAAGCAGCTTTAGAGGATGTCATTACTGCCAATTTGCCTAACTTTAAGGCTGCCATGGGCCTTGACCCTACCAAAGAAGATCTGTGCAACCAAGTATCAGTAAGTGCCTTAGCCCAAGATATCTCCTCTATGGTCAAGCAAGCCATTAATGGTGAGGATAGCATGCAAACTGACAAGCCCCACCCAAGCTTAGTTACCGAACAGGCAGCTATGGAGGCAGCTGCGCGCACCACGCAAGTGGCCTTAGGGCAATATCAAGATGACACCCCTAGTGCCCAAAGTCTCAAGCTTTTAACTAAGACCTTAATGGAGGCCAAGGCCCAGCCAAGCCAGCTCTTCAGTCAAGAAGCTATCAAGGACTTAGATACACTAGCCTCAGTTAGCTGCCTGCAAAAGGCTCAAGCCTTTGGCTTGATGACCTTTGTGCAAGACGAGCAGCTAGACAAAGTCGCACAAGCTTTTACAGGCACGCCCGACATCAAACTTCTCAATGCCTGCCAAGAGACTAACTTTAAAGGCAATCTCAATGCCCAGCCAAGCCTTAATGGTCCTCTTTTAAATCGTGATCCTTATGCCACAGGTATGGGTGTGCATTTAGTTGGAGCTACTAAAGGCGAGAGCGCTTTTCAACAAGAGCTGCAAAACATCAATACTAGCGTTTTTGAAAATGCCTTTATCAACAAAATCACTGAGCTTAACTTAGGTATAGGCTCTAACAATGACTACAACAATACCACCACCATGGCTAAAAAAGACTCCATGGCTTCTTTGATAAAACAATTACGCGCTGAGGCTGAATCTAATAACTTAGGCCGTTTTGATCGCTACCAATTAGACCTCATTATCCAGCTCACTTTGGTATTAATGTCCTTTGCTCATGACTTAGGTAAAATCGTCTCTGACATGGAAATTTACAATGACCAAGGACAGCGCTTTAGCCCGTATTTAGAGACCTTGACTAACTTTGTAGAGCAAACTCAAACCCAGTATCTTTATATTCGTCATATTACTGGCCGTAGTGGCATCATAGCCCAAGGCGAGAGATTACAAGCTGCCCACCAAAAGAACTCTTATACAGGCTTGCACTTACTTACGAGCTTGTGCCATGAGCTGCAAGTATTGATCTATCAAGTCTTTAACCTAGATGAGATTATTGCCAATCCTCAACACCCGCTCAATCGCATCGTTGCTAAGGCCGATCGCTGGACTTGTTCTCAGGTCTATAAAAAGTCCAATGTCCAATTAAAGAGCATTCTCTCCTCCATGTGTGTTGAGCTCATTAAAAGTCGCCTGCGCGCTCAAGCCCTAGCGCAAATGCAACTTAGCCGCATTGAGCATTTATCTCACGCCCAAGGCCTCGATTTAAGCACCGATCCTCTGGGTCTTGCTAAGCAGTCTCCTAAGCTTAAGCAGGCGCATACTTGCAATTTCACCACCCTATGGCAAGCAGCACCAACTCCAGCGCCCGCCCCACAGCCAACTCAACAAGCCAAGCTCGAACCAAGCTCCACTGTGCACGATAGTGTCTTAGCCTTTAAGCGCCAAATGGACAGCTGCGCTCCTAAAAAGAGCCCAGCACTAGAGTTAGGGCAGACCATATATGTGCAACAGCAAGTCATTAAAAATGAGCAGGCTCTGGCCTTGGAGCGCCATAAGGAATTAGTGCACGAGCAATTGTGGTGGGCTAACAAAATTTTAACTACAGCCCGTCAACGCCTGAGTGTCAATGAATTAGGTTCTGATATGTATGTTGAGGGTGATACGGTACTCATTGAGCATGGCTCGCGCGCCTGGGCTAGTTTGAACTTAGGCTACCAAAGCTTTTGCTATGGCTCTCTAGCCGAACAAGGCCAGTCTACGAGCACTGATTTTCGCCAGAGCTTATCTTTGCAAAATTTCTCTGAGACCTATAGTCAATTTAGAGAAACAAGCTGGTTTGCCATTGCCGTGGGCGATGACCTCGTGCTCTTACAAGGATTAGACTTTAAGCTCCCTGAACTTAATTTAGGATCCGATGTCGCCATTGTGCCTCTTGGCAATAACAACAAGCTCATCGAAGAGCTCAAACTCGATTTGGCTAACTATATCTTGCACAACCTCCGCTAACCGTTCAACTAGGACAACACTTCATTATGGCCCCACGCAAAAAATCAAGCCCAAATTCTAAATCCAAATCCCCACGCCGCCCCCGTTCTGCAAGCACAACCTCAGATACAACCTTATCAAAGTCAAAAGGCCCCGCCAGTGCCCCTGACGACTATCCTTGCTCTAAGGAGGATATAGATGCTCTCTTAGCAGCATCTCCAGAGCCCCTAGACTCCAGTGAAAAGAGCCCCAACTTACATAACAGCCCTGCTTTCAATCCTGACAATAAAGAGAGCAAGATAGTTAAAACAGACTCTCCAGCTCCTGCGCTTAGCTCTCACATTAGTGGCGCTTATGTACGCACTATAGGACTTAAAGCGAGCTTTGACTGTCGCAAGATCCAAATCTTTGGGATAGATGCAGCTAAGCTCAAGGAAGCTTTAGATAAGAAAATTGTTAGCCCTGAACAATTGGCAACTGCCAATGTCTCTTGTATCAGTCACTTTCCCTCACGCATTGTGATTCGGCGTGGCACCATTGATAACGTACTGGATGCCATTGACCTATCAACTTTTGATGTGGCTATGTTCTTTAGTGAGCCCAATAGTACCTTTGAAGAATTTAATGTGGCACGCCGCCGCAAGCGTGCCGCCTTACACAAAGCTATGGACTCTAGCATAGTCAAACAAACCGCCCAAGCTACTAACTCTAAGAGCTAGGGCTAAGTCCTTGGGAATCATTCCCTTATTGCAAGCCCCCTATACCCGCACCATACTCTTAATTAAAGGAAGCATTTATTTATGTATTGCGACAAAAACCTCCTCCCCTTAGTTTTACAGGAAATAGCACAAGGCACTACAGACAAAGAGATTGCAGAGAAGTTTCATATTTCTTTAAGAAAATTTCCTGTTATCCGCCACACCCTTAAGCTCTATGGGCTTGAGGCTTGTCAACTTTTAGTCGAGCATGATAAATACCCTAATATGGGAGTCCAGTATATCAACAATGTGTGTTGCCGCATCCTCAAAGACGATCTCTCTTACCTCTTTGCCCAAATTATTTTTATGCTGCCTGACTATATCTGTAGAGATAGCCTTAAAAAGCTTAAAAACAATCCTGAGCTCCTAAAAAACTGCCATCCTGAGCCCTATCCTAAGGGCTTAATTGACTGTATTCATACCTTAGGCAAAGATTACATCTTAAAAGATGATGACAATACTTATCCTTTTGCCACTGCCTTACACCCATGGCTCGCTCCCTTCCAAAATATCTCCCCTACTAGCACTATTATTCCTGAAGATAGCACCCAAGCACAAACCATAAGCGCCGCTCAAGAGCCCCTCTCCTCTACACAGCTAGGTCACACTGAAAGTGAGCTTGTTACACCTGCAATTAAAGAGAGTGCCCCTCAAGTAATTGAACTCCAAAGAACTAGTTCCCAAGCTATGCAAGATCCCAAGATGGCCTCAAACATTGATTCTAAAGAAGTTGCATCTCAAGCAATTGAGTGTCAGGACAGTACAGTTCCAGAGGATAATGAGAGTGCCTCAGGTACCAAGCTAGAGGCAGCATCCCTGACAGATCCTGATAGCAAACCATATACATTAGGCACTGCTACTTCCAGTGAGGATGGTGAGTTGGCTACTAAAAGCACTCAAAATATGCTTGATGAGGAAGATAATCCACCAACTTTTGCTGAGTTTTCTGAGGAGCAGGAGAACTCTACTATGGATAGTGATGAGCTCTCTTTAGAGGATATCTTGGAGGATATGGATATTTATGGTGATACCGATATTCCCGTAACATTTAGTCCGCAAATTGCCCCAATTAGTGCATCTAATAAAAGCGCAACTAGTGATGCTCTCTTAGAACCTGAAGCTCAGCCTATGGAAGACTCGGTGCAAGGAGCAACTTCAGAGGGCATGGCAAGCAATTTAAATATTGGTTATGTAGAGCTTGAAGAGCTCCCAGAGGGTATTAAAGCAGAGCGCGATCCTATTGCTAGGGCCAATATGCAAGCTAACCTGCTCATGGCTCAAGAGCATAGCGCTGAGCTTATGGAAGATAAGGAGCAATCTTTTGACCATAATAAGCTGCACATATTTGGTATTGATGCCGCTAGCTTAAATGCCTTGCTTATGAATAATATTCGCTCGGTTCAACCTGTAATTGTGAAAAACCTGCCTCAGCGTTTTGTTATCTTAGGAGGAGCTAAAAATAATGCCCTCAGAGCTAAGAACTTAGCCCAATACCATGTAGTGGCCGTTTTTAACTCGCAAGACCCAAACTTTGTAAACCTATGCCATAAGCAAGCGCGCCGTACCCAAAAACAGCTCAAAGCCCAAGAAGCTTAGGCAAAGCAAGACTACACTCTGTGCTCTGTTAAGCCCTCCCTATTTTCAATCACTATAAAATCTTTGTGGCCTTATGTTTCCATTGTTTTTGAGCAATTAGCAGCCCCATACATCTATGGGGCCAGAATGCCCCCTAAATACTGACACCTCCCACAGGCAAGCACATCCCTATTCTTCCCCTGCCAAAGCAAAGACTAAATGATTTTTTCATGAAGTGAACAGCTCTAACTTGGAACAATATTTCATATCTAGAAAAAACAGAGAAAGACTCAGAATATCTCTTTTTCTCAGCAACACTAAAAAGCACTAAAGTTTTGCAAGCACAGCCCGATAATTGATTATGAAAGCGGCATACTTAGCATTACATAGTGCCGTAATCGTCTGAAAATTAAAATATATGGGGATTTTATTATGGCAGTTTATGTAAACACTAATGTTAGCTCATTACACGGTCGCAGAAGCTTAAACAACGTACAAAACAGCTTAAGCACCACCTACCAACGTCTTAGCTCTGGCCTTCGTATTAACTCCGCTAAAGACGATGCCGCTGGTTTACAAATTGCTGACCGTTTAACCACTCAAATCAATGGTTTAAATCAGGGCAACCGCAATACTAACGATGGTATCGCCTTAGCTCAGACCATCGAGTCTGGTATGGACGAAATGTCTGGCATGCTCCAAAAGATCCGTACCTTAGCTGTTCAGTCCGCTAACGGCACCAATACCAAGGAAGACCGTGATGCCATCAAGAAGGAAGGCGACGCTTTAGCTGCTGAAATTAAGCGTATTGCCGAGCAGACCAAGTTCGGTGGCAAGACTGTATTAAACGGCTATCAAGATGCTGATAAGTCTATCTATGGTTCTAAGGATGCCGCTGGTACTGGTAATGCAAAACCTAAGTCTAAGGGTACTGTTACCTTACAGGTAGGTGCTAATAATGGTGATGAGATCAAGTTCACTGTAGATAACTTCTCTTTCACTGTTTTAGCTAGCCAAGCTGGCGCAAAGGATGATGCCTTTAAGGCTGCAGATGGTCTTAAGTTAGACACTGCCTCTGGTGCTAAGGCTGTTATTGACTTAATGGATAAGATGATTGCCAAGGTGGATACTCAGCGTTCTGACTTGGGCGCAATCCAGAACAGATTGGAGTCTTCTATCCGCAACCAATCTAACGTAGCTGCCAACCAAGCTGATGCACGTTCTCGTATCCGTGATGCTGATTTTGCTGAGGAATCTGCTGCTTTAAGCCAGCAGAGCATTATCCAGCAGGCTGCTACCTCTATGTTAATGCAAGCTAACTCCCGTCCACAATTAGCCCTCTCCATGTTAGGCTAATTTGCCAGTTAGTTAGTCAAGCACTCTAAGTGCCCTCTTAATAAGACCTCAAATACTTGATTAGGTATTTGAGGTTTTTTTTTTGCCAAGTTTAAGGCATTTCTTAGGGGCTTTGGTTGGATCTGTATGCATCTAGACAACATAAATACATTAATGCTTGTTGTAAAAAGGTGGCAAACAAAAAACTAGATATGACGGGCTCTGCTGCTCTGTCAGGCCGCTTTTTGTCTTATGATAGTATTATTTATGGCAGTCTACGTTAATACTGAATTTAGCTCATTGGGCGACAAAAGCGCAGCTAAAAACAAGGGCCATAGCGAGCACATCTTTGATCATCCAAGCTCCGACGCCCCAAGACACCAAGACAAATAATTTAGTCGCACTTGTAGAAATTTTAATAAGCTTGCATTAAGGCCTCAAACAGTCGGCGTTTGGGGCCTTTTTGTCATAAACAAGCCTGAGATTGTGAGATTGCATCAGCAAGCACAAAATTTTTTCCCTTAAATACAACAAAGGGCGCTAAGATAGTACGAATCTTGCTTAAGTTCAAGCTACAGGCGGTTTTCTGGCAAGTTCTGAAAGCTAGACGACCTAGTACCCTATTAGGCATTACTTTGAGGAGACAATCGTGCACAGCTGGAATATGGGTTATGACACCGAAACTAATTATAATTTCGGTTATTTTAGCTTTTTAAACCCTTATCAAATTCGCTTTAACATGATTGCTCGAGGTCTGGCCTTCCCTGAGATTGGTCCTGACTTTAATGCCTGTGAATTAGGCTTTGGCAATGGCGTGAGCATTGTTATGCACGCAGTTAATTCGTCTGTTAATTGGTATGGCAATGACTTTAACCCAGCTCAAGTTAGCTTTGCCCAAATGCTTGCAGATACAGCCCATACTAAAGTCCATTTAAGCGATGATGCTTTTGACCAATTCCTCGAACGTGAGGATTTGCCTATGTTTGACTATATCTGTCTGCATGGCATCTTCTCGTGGATCTCCGAGGAAAATCGCGACATTATCGTAGAATTTATTAAGCGTCACCTCAAAATTGGCGGTGTCGTGTATATCTCTTATAACGTCCATGCTGGCTTTGGCAATACTGAGCCTTTCCGTTATTTGATGTACTCTTATATCCATAACTTTGGCGACAAGAATAAGAGCCATGTGCAAAACATTCCTCAGGCCTTAGATTTTATTGACAAGCTCATTGAGCTTAGCCCTGCTTATACCCAAAATGCTCCATGGGCCAAAGAGCATTACCACTCTCGCATCGTCAAGCAAAACCACAATTATGTAGCGCACGAGTTCTTAAATAGCAATTGGTTTATTGAAGATAGCCATGATATTGCTACTTTGCTCGAACCTGCTAAATTAAACTTTGTCGGACAAGCTTGCTTGGTCGATGACTTTAATGAGTTGAGCTTTAGTCAAGAAGAATTAGAGTTCTTAGCGCAATATGAGGGCACAGCCTTATATCAAAGCGTACGTGACTATGTCATGGGGCAACTCTTCCGCCGTGATCTGTTTGTTAAAGGTGCTATCTCTTTAAATGAGTACCAAAAAATTGCTGAGTTAGATAAGACTTATTTCCTCTTGGTACAAAACAAAGATGCCGAGCAATTAACTATCAATACCCGCATTGGCACCCAAAACGTGGATTTAAAGCGCATTGACTATTTATTAAAGTTCATGAGCGATTATGATTTCCACTCCTTTAAGGAAATGCGTGAGGCCTTAAGTATTGAGCATGCTAAACAAAAAACTAAGCATTTGGTGCCAGTATCTCGCTTGATTGATGATTTAACTTATGCCCAAGGTACAGGCATTTTATTAGTGACCGTACCTCCAGAGCATATGACTCAAAATATCTTAGCTAACTCCCATGAGCTCAATATGGCAATTTTAAACTCTCACTTGCCAGCTCAATTAACTGTGCTCAGTGCCCCAGCTCTAGGCGGTGCTTTTGTAGTTGAGGAAGTCCATAAATTCTTACTCTCCATTGTACTCACTAAGCCTGAGACCACAGAGGACGATCTTACTTGCTATTTAATGACTTTCTTAAGCGAGACTGGTAATACCTTTAAATACCAAGGCCGAACTATTGCTGAGCCTAAAGAACAATTGCCTTTGGTACGTGACATGATTCACGATTTTGTAGCTTGGCGCCTACCAACCATTCGCAAGCTCTGCTGCATCTAAAAGGCCACGCCCCCCTAGGCAGGCAAGGGACAGCTGAGCCTTGGAATTTGGAGCTTAGTCTCTACACATGTTTTTTTAATTACAGCTACCTTTTAAAGTTCATGTTTAAGGGCGCTGCAAGTTCTAGCCCCCTTAAACGCTTCAGGTAATGAATGAAACACAATAGACAAACTCTATTAAATTAGGAGAGATATAGTGCAAAGTTGGAATATGGGTTATGACACCGAAACCAATTATGATTTCGGTTACTTTTCCTTTTTAAACCTTTATCTAACCCGCTTTAGATTTATCTCAAAGGGCGTTGCCTTCCCTGAGATTGGTCCTGACTTTAATGCCTGTGAGTTAGGCTTTGGTAATGGCGTAAGTATTGTCATGCACGCAGTTAATTCTCCTGCACAATGGTATGGCAATGACTTTAACCCCTCCCAAGTAGGCTTTGCGCAAATGATGGCCAATACGGCCCAAACCAAAGTACATCTCACCGATGATGCTTTTGACCAATATTTAGAGCGTGAAGACTTGCCTATGTTTGACTTTATCTGTCTGCATGGCATTTTCTCTTGGATCTCCGAGGAGAACCAAAACATCATCGTCGAATTTATCAAGCGTCACTTAAAAATTGGCGGTGTCCTCTATATCTCTTATAACATCGGTGCAGGCTTTGGACCACTCGAGCCCTTCCGCTACTTAATGTATACCTACTCTAATACCATGAGTGATCCTGCTCTTAACCATGTTAAGAATCTCCCTAATATCTTAGAGTTTATCGACAATCTCTTAGAGCTCAATCCACGCTATACTGCCCATGCTCCATGGCTCAAGGGTCTGTACGAAGATCGCATTAAGAAAAATGAGTACAACTATGTTAGCCACGAGTACTTAAATGGCAACTGGTTCTTATTTAATTTCAATGACGTTGCCCAAAAGCTCGAACCTGCCAAGCTCAACTTTGTCTGCCAAGCTCGTATGGTAGATGATATGGACGAGTTCTTCTTAAAAGAAGGCGAAGCAGAGTTCTTAGAGCCATTTAAGGGCACTGCTCTTTACCAGCCAATTCGTGACTATATTTCTTGTCAGACCTTCCGCAGTGATCTTTATGTCAAGGGCGTACGTACCTTAAATGAGCATGAGCTTATCCAAGAGATGGATAAGACTTATTTTGTGTTAGCTCAAGATCCTAATGCCAAAGAGCTCGTTATCAATACCCGCAAGGGCAATAATAATGTCGATATCAAGCGCTTGCAGGGCCTCTTTAAGCTTATGGATGACTTTGAAGTGCACTCCTTTAAGGAGCTGCGCCAAGCCTTATGCAAAGAGTATGCAGCCAAGCCGCTCAAGGGCATCAAGCTCATTAGTGTCGATGAGCTCTTAGATATAATTAACTATGCCGTAGCTTGCAGCATTGTCTTAGTAGCAGTGCCTCCTCATGAGATTACTCAAGAGATTATCGACAATTCCTCCAAGCTCAATGATGCCATTTTACATGCGCACTTACCTGCCAATATCTTGGCTTTAAGTTCACCTGTATTAGGTGGCGGCTTTGTAATTGATAATATTCACAAATTACTTTTAAACGTAATCGAGAGCAGGCCAGATCTCACTGAAGCTCAAATGGTAGAGGTGCTCTTAGAGCTAAATAAGTCAGGCAACAATATGGTACTGGTAAAAAGAAAGGACACCGAGGTCAATAGCCTGAAGCAGCAAAAGGAAATCATCAAGAGCTTTGTTCATGACTTCATGACCGTTAGACTGCCTCTTATGCGCAAGCTCTGCTATATCTAAAGCACCGCCCTTAAGCCTTATACGAGCTTTTTTGGCTAAAGATTAATTTTTGTATAGAGATTTTTTGTTAATGTCACAGTGGAATCAAAAATTTAAGTACAACTTACCTAGCACCTATGGTTATCACTCTGAGTACAATCCTTTGTACTTAAAGTATTTATTAACTAGCAAAGGCTTTGCCTGCCCTGAGTTTAAGCACTGCTTAGAAATTGGCTGCGGCCATGGTCAGAGCATTTTGCCTCATGCCCTTACCCAAGATTGCGCATGGATGGGCCAAGAGTTTAATCCAAGCTTATTAAATGAGGCTAAGCGTACTGCCAAGAAGTGCCATATCCAAGTCGACCTGTGCTCTGATTCTTTAGAGCAATTGGCATCTCGCACCGATTTACCTAAGTTTGATTTAATCTGCCTCCACGGTGTCTGGTCTTGGGTCAGCCCTCAAGATCAAGAGCTCATTATTGATATTGCCCAAAAACACTTAAATGACGGCGGTATCTTCTATATTTCCTACAATTGCAAAGTAGGCTTAGGCAACTTCGCTCCAATTCGCAACTTGATTAATCTCTACAAAGACCATAAGTGCCAACGCAATTTAAGCGCAGAGCATCAGGTATTAGAGGTTAGCAAGTTCTTATTCCCTATTATCAAGCTCAATCCATCTTTTGCTATTGCCCAGCAAGACTTTGGTCAGTATATGAAAGATGCCATGATCAATCCTGAGCCATTTTTAAGCGATACCCTCAATAGCTACTGGTCTTGCGATCACTTTGCAGATGTCGAAAAGCGCTTAGATCGTGCTGATTTAGGCTATGTATGCTCTGCTAGTGGCACTGACAATATCGATGCTATTAACTTAACTGAAAAGCAAATTGCTTTCTTAGCTCCACTCCAAGGTACAGATATGTACGAGGAGACCCGTGATTTTATCGTTAATCGTCGTATCCGCAACGATATCTTCATCAAGGGTGCTGTGTCTTTAAGCGAAAATGAGCTCTTAGAGACCGTCAGTGAGCAAAATGTCATTCTGACTGTCCATATTGAGGACTTTGATTACAAGATGGTAGGCGATAATGGTGAGGTCGAGCTCGATCGTCGCTACTATGCGCCGCTCATGGCCGTCTTAAATGACTATCAGCCACACAATATTGGCCAGATTATCTCTGCCATGATGCAATATGATGCCACCTTAGATGTAGGCTTGATTGTCGATGCAATTAATACCTTAGTCTTTGCAGGCTTATGCTCACCAGCAGTCAAGACAGCAAAGATCAACGAAGATATCACCAGCTTAAATATTAATATCATCAATACCTTTGGTGATCACGATAGCGTCTCCTTATGCTCTCCTGTCTTAAAAGGAGCACTCACTATTGACCCAATTAGTGCTCGTCTCTTGCGCACTTTTGTTAATACTCCAGATTGCAAAGACAAGGATCTCATCGAGGCCCTGCTCACCTCCATTGTCCAAGGCGAGATTAGCATTACTGATAGCGAAGAAGAAGTAAGCGACGCTGAGTTAGTAGCCGCAGTGAACACCACCGTCCAAGACTTTATTAAAGTCCAATTACCTCTCTTAAGCCGCCTTATGGTTCTCTAATGCCCCAAACTGCCTCCGCTGCGGCGCAGAGACAATCACCCAAGTGCGCTCTTCAAGCGCGCTTGGGTTGGTCATAAAACTATTAGCTAGCTCCATTGTCTTTAGACAGGGGAGGAAGCCCCTCGTAAAAGGCCTGATTTCTACCTTGATCAATGCTCTTAGCTAAGGCCTTTTAGAATATGCGCGAGCATATACAAATTTGAGCCTTAGTGCATTTCATAGCTTCCAAAGTGCTTGATATCATTGCCAATTGCCATGCATTATTGATGCGTCGTCTCTTTAGACGTAGTATAATGAGGCAATATACTATTGTATGCAGGATCTATTAGCACAATTCTGCTTCAAATCACCTACTTTACTAGCATAGGTAGACTACCCATTTGTAGTAATATCTAGGTGAAAGGCAGGATTGTCTGTCTATCTGCTCACATGTCTTTGCAATAATTGCTATCAAAGTACTCACTCAACACACACCTAGAATCATGAAAGTTGCTATCCTCACTACTCCTAATCAATGGTTTGTTAGCTACGCACAAACCTTTGCGGCTAATATAGGCTGTCCTTTATTTTTTAAGCATGAAGACATTGGTTCAGAATACGACACTGTCTTTGTCTTGTCCTATCACCGCATTATTGGTGAGCAATTTTTATCCCAACACAAGCATAATTTAGTAGTACATGCGAGCGATTTGCCGCATGGCAAGGGCTGGGCCCCTTTAACTTGGCAAATTTTAGAGGGCCAAACAGAAGTAGTCTTTACCCTTTTTGAAGCCGATGCCAAGACTGATAATGGCCCTTACTACTTAAAGAAAACCTTATCTTTTACAGGCTATGAATTAGGACCAGAGCTTAGACATATCCAAGCCCAAGCTTGCATCGATATGTGCCAAGAGTTTGTACAAAAGTATGAGCAGCTAAAACCAATTGAGCAGCAAGGTGAAGAGTCCTTTTATGCCAAGCGTGGTCCACAAGATAGTGAGCTTAACATCAACAAAACTATTGCTGAGCAATTTAACTTGCTGCGCGTCGTAGATAATGAGTCCTACCCAGCTTTCTTCTACAAAGATGGCCACAAATATCTCATCAAAATCTACCACGCTCCAGAAGAGTAATAAGTTCTTCTTAGTGGCAGCTGGGCCTTTAGCTACTAGCAGCGAACTATCAATGAAATGTAGAAGCATTTGGCAAGGGCTTTGAAAAATAAACTTATCTTTTGTGATAGTTATGGCACTTTGAATAAATAATAGCCTTTTCCCCTTGTCATTAGTGCTATAGTCAAGCCATAGGTTTTAAGTGCCTTACTTTTCACACTTTAAGCCGTACTCCCTTCCTTCCTAAATTTCATCCATCTGTTTTTGCTTGTTTTTTACCCTGCCTTAATTTCTCTCCTATGAGTACTTTATCTGCCCCCAATTTAACTTTTAATAATAGCTACGATGAGCTCGGCTATCACAATCTGATACGCAATTTAGGCCCCTCGATCCAACATGCGCTCGAAGATCCCTTGATTAACGAGATTATGCTCAATTGCGACGGCTCATTATTTGCCGAACATGCCATCAAAGGGATGCAAACTATAGGCACCCTGAGCAATGCCCAAGGCAAATCCATTATTCGTACTTTAGCGTCCTTAAAAGGCATGGAAATTGATCCTAAACATCCTATTTTATCCATGGAAATTCCCTACCATGGCGCTCGTTTTGAAGGTCTGCTACCTCCTTTAGTACGCAATCCCATCTTCTCCATTCGCCGTCACAACAGCCTCAAATTAAGCCTGAAAGATTTACTCAAACAACAAGTGATCACGCAAGAGCAATTAGCCTTGTTAGATATGGCGGTGCAAGAGCACTTATCTATCTTGGTATCAGGAGCTACAGGCTCGGGCAAGACTACTTTAGTCAATGCCTTAATCAATGAAATTGAACTCCTTGCTCCTAATGAGCGTTTGATTACTATCGAGGATACCCCTGAGCTAAGCCTACACGCTCCCAACCATAGCTGCTTGTACACCAATGACCATACCACTATGTCCGATCTTGTCCGCTCTGCCCTGCGCTTACGCCCTGATCGCATTATAGTAGGTGAGGTACGTGGCAGTGAGGCCTTAGATTTAGTCGATGCCTTATCTACAGGTCATAATGGCGGCTTATGTACTATTCACGCAGGCACACCCCAGCAAGCCCTTGAACGCTTAAACTTGCTGATCTCACGTCACCCTGCTAAGCCCCCCAAAATTGCCTCACTTATTGGGCAAGCGCTCGATCTCATTGTTCAAATAAAGCGCCAGCCCTATCGACACATCAGTGCCATTGCTCGCCTTCAGGGCGAACAACTTACCTATCTTTACCAAGACAAATAATTAATCACCCATAATTGCTCTCCTGCCTTAAGCTGTAATTCTTTTCATCTTACGCTCCCTCCATACCCCATCAGGGTCAATCTTACCTGATTTCAACTACTTCCTATTTAACTCTCCTTACTTACTTTATGAGGATTAGTGCTATGCAATATTGTCCATTTAAATTTCGTTCTTTATCTATTGCCGCTCTTATCGTAGCTTGTGCTTTGTGTGCTCCTAGTGCGTGGGCCTCGAGCGCAGGTGCTACTGTCTTGCCTTATGAGGCGTGGCTTACCATTTTCCAAAAGTCCCTGACAGGGCCTGTAGCCTTTTCGGTGGCTTTAGTTGGCATTATTGCCAGTGGTACCAGCCTGATTTTAATGGGCGGTGAAATCTCCAGCTTTTTTAGAACTGTCATTTATCTCATCTTTGTCATGGCTTTATTAGTAGGAGCCAATAGCCTTATGACTAACTTCTTTAATGGCAGTGCCATTGCATTACCTAACGCGACTCAATCATCCTTAGTTGATACCCCAAATAACCATCAGCCACAGCGCCGTTCCGTGTTTGCCGAGGATAATGATTTAGGATCCTTACCACTAAGCTCTGATCGTGAGCTTTATGACTATCAACAAGGCTACTTTGAATCTGCCCTCGCCTTACACTAAAGTACCTAACCCTTTTTATCTCTCTTTTCTAGGCTGGCCCCTAAGTCCTAAGTAACATTCTAAATGGGGGGTCCTTTCCGCACTGCGCTTTAATGTAAAGGGGCCAGCCTGACAAGAAGCATTTATAGCAACGAGGAGGAATAGTTGTTGTTATGTCTTCTCATCGTATTTATCACTCCTTGGGCAATAGTAGTCAGATGTTTGGCTGCGATCGTGAACTCTTTTTAATCAATATATTGATTTGTGGTGCTTTGATTGTTCTATCTATGGATGTGATGGTCAGCCTTGGTGCTATCACCTTAGGAGTAGTGAACTTTATCGTGCTCTTATATATGGGCAAAAAGGACATCTTGCTCCGTCCTATCTATCTGCGCCAATTGCGCTATCGCATGTACTACCAAGCCAAGGCCGCTTGGCATACCAATAACTTCAAACGCTATCGCTAATCTCTTTTTACTCAACTTAAGCTCATGTTAGCTTAAGGAGCTTGTATGCTACAAATGTGCTTTAATGCTTGTTTAATTGCCGCTGCGCTATGTCTTGTCATCAGCCTTATATTGCTCTTACGCTCCCGCATCGTAACTGAGCGCGCCAATAGCCTATCTGCTACCAGCGATTTAATGGATTATGCTACCTTAGCTGACGATCAAGTCATTGTGCTCAAAACAGGTGCCTTACTCTCTTGCTTTGAACTGAAAGTTCCAGATCTCTCCTTACTGCCACCAAGTCATCTTGAACACATTTATCAACTCAACCAAAAGGCTTTATTAAAATTAGGCGAGAACTATTGCATCCAAGTAGACGTTCTGCGCAATCAAGATCATAGCTATATTCCAACTCTAGAGCGTAACCAATGCGCCTTAAGTGATATTGAAGCGCGTCGTGAACACCTATTTGCGACCCAAGGCTCATTGAAAAGCCGCATCATTTTATCTATCACCTATATGGGAAATAACGCCCAAAGCCGCTCTTTAGAGCACTTAGTCTTACAAGACTTTAACTCCTCTGACCACTATGCTGAGGCCTTAAACTTAGTTAACGAATTTAAAAGCGCTTGCCAATGTGTAGTCGATACCCTCGAGCACAATATGCAAGTTACACCTCTCACCTCTAAAGCCCTATCCTTGAAGGACATATCTACCTCTGTCTCTCAAGACGAGATTATGCAAGATAGCCTCTTACCTGCCATGTCATCTGATCAGCAGGATCATAAACACTCTAAGCAGCCTGATAGTATTAACCCTCATAATCAGCACCTGCCTGCCGTGCAGGAGCTCTCATCAAGTGGAAGCAAAATAGAGGAGCATGTATTTGCCCATGAGGCTTGTTACCATGAAGCGCTAAGCTTTATTAATCAGTGTTGGTGCGCTCAAGAGCGCAAAATTGCCACTCCTATGGCGCGCGCCTATTTAGATAGCGTTCTTGGTAATTACGACTTAATTTGTGGCGATACTTTAAAAGTAGGCTCTAAACTTATTAGTGTGCTAGCCATTGAGGGTTTACCTGCTAGCAGTCATGAGGGCATGCTCAATGCCTTAGCTACCTTACCTTTTTGCTATCGTTATAACACTCGCTTTATCTACTTTGACCACTTTAAGAGCCGCACCATGCTCGATAAATACCGTCGTTTCTGGGCGCAAAAGTCCAAAGGTATTATGGCGCAGCTGTTTAATTTAGAGCATGCGCGTGTCAATCAAAATGCCTTAGACCAAATCAAAGACATTGATGAGGCTACCCGTGCTTTAGACAATAATGAAGTTATCTTTGGCTCTTATACTGCCACTATGATCTTGGCCGATGAAAACTGGGATAACTTACTTAATAAAACTAAGCAGGCCATCAAGGCCATTGAAAGCGTAGGCCTGAGCGTGCGCGTAGAAACCTTAAATGCTCCCGATGCCTTCTTAGGCTCCCAGCCTGGTCACTTCTTTGAAAACTTACGCCGTCCTATTGTCTCGCAAGATGTACTCTTAGACCTAATTCCTCTTACCTTGCCTATCACAGGAGAACGCTATTGCCCTAATGTCATGTATGGCCTCAAGCGTTCTCCTTTAATGCAAGTACGCACCGCAGGACATGGCTGCTATTACTTAAACTTACACAACCAAGACATTGGTAATACCTTGGTCGTCGGTCCTACAGGTGCAGGTAAATCCGTCTTTTTAGGCTCCCTTATCTTAAACTTAAGCCGCTATCACGATATGAAGCTCTTTGTCTTCGATAAAGGCTACTCTTTTTACGCTCTTACTAAGGCTTTGCAAGGCTCCCATCTGACCTTTAATAATAGCCAAGCCCTATTATGTCCTTTGCATAAACTTGAGAGTGAACTTGATCGTGACTATGCCTTATCCTTTTTAGAGTTACTTCTCCAGCTCAATAACTATACTATGAGCCCTAAAGATAAAAGTGAGTTAAGAGAGTGTCTTACTATCTTGGCAGGCAAAGAGCCCTACGAGCGCAGCTTAAGTGACTTACATATCACCCTCTCCAACAATAAATTAAAAGACGCTCTTGCTCCTTACACCAAGGTCAATGCCCAGAACTGCATTTTAGATGGTACTGACAATGTCTTAATTCAAAATAAGCTTACTACCTTTGAGTGTGCTGATATCTTTAAATCCTCCCCTGCTTTTGCCTTACCTGTATTAAAGCAAGTCTTTCACTTAATCGAAGAGCAATTTGATGGCCATCCTGGGGCTATTATCTTAGATGAGGCCTGGTTAATGCTGCAAAATGAGCACTTTGCCAGCGAGCTTATCAAGTGGTTTAAGACCTTACGTAAGTTCAATGTCATGGTTATTTTAGCCACCCAATCATTAAGCGACTTACAAAGCTCTCCTCACTTTTTAAACCTCTTAGAGTGCGCTCCCACCCGTGTTTATTTACCTAATTACGATGCCAATAATGAGCTCTTACATCAAACCTATGAAATCATGGGACTTAGCGATGCAGAAATTAATCAGCTCACCACGGCCGTGCCTAAGCAAGACTATTACTTTGTCAAAAACGACCAGCGCATCATGGTAAAACTTGAACTCTCCCCAGAAGAACTCAATTTACTAAGCTTTGCAGGCGACTTCCAAGTCGATGCTATCAACCAACTCTACGAGCGCTTTGGCCCCTTGTTTTATACCCACTACCAAGATTGCAACGCCAAAACCATCACCGCCGCCTAAGCTGCTAAGGGCTTAAAGCCCTCTATTAAGCACCTTGGCCTCTCCTCTTACTTATTTGTGAGACTTCCTTATGAAACTACCCGTCTGTATATCCTCATCTACGCCTAACTTGACCTTAAGTGCCAATGCCAATGCCCCTGCCAGTACTGAGATAGCCTATCAAGCATCTAAAGATAGCCCTGATAATACTAAGCGCGATCAGAGCCTCATTGGCCTGCACAAGCGCAGCTTGGACTTGAGGGAATTTAAACATCAAGTTAGCGGTTCGGCTTTGCTGTTTGCCACCTTAGGGTTTTCGTTCTTATCTTTAGGTGCCTTTATTGCCCGTGCCTTAGATACCAATGTCATTCCCTATATTGTGACCATTGATGAGCACGGTGTCGTACGCTCTGAGGGCCTTTTAGAGAGTCCTAATGTCAGCCAATTACCCGAGCAGGTTCTCAGTGCCCAATTGTGTGAGTTTATCACCCAGCTGCGCATGGTAACTCCTGATAAGAACTTACAGCGCCAAGCCATTACCCATGTCTTTGCGTGCCTTAAGCGCGATTCTAAAGTCTTTGCCCAGCTCAAGAGCTTTTATGAGCTACACAATCCCCTCAATGAAAAAGACGGCAGCCGCGTTAGCATTAAAATTGCCAATGTCATTCCTTTAGACAAGTACAGCTATCAAATTGACTGGGTAGAAGAGCGCTTTGATGAAGATAGCCACGTCAACAGCCATAAAATGCGTGCTCTTATTTCCTATGAAATTAGCAATGGCTATCACTCTGACCCTAAGATGCTCATGTACAACCCGCTCAATCTCTTTATCAAAGAGCTCGTGCTCTCCCCTATCATGGCCTAAGGCCTCCTGACCTTAGTCTTTGGTAATCATGCTCTGTAAAGGAGCCTTTTCCCTCCATATCTTACCTCCCTCCCATTTCCTTTCCTGCCTTAAGGGCGCACCCGCCTTATCTGTTGCGAGGATTATTTACTATGCCATCTACCAAGCGCTATATCGACACTGACAAGCACTATACTTTGCTTAGCAAAGAGCCAACCTTAAATCCCATGGGTACTATCTTGACCTGGGTACCCCCACTCAGTGAGCACTTATTTAAGTCTCGCTCTAAAGCCAAGATTAATCTTGATGAGGATAAGAACCTTGATCCTGTAGAGCGCGAGCAATTACGCCTTAAATTAAGCCAGCTCTCTGAGCGTGTACATCAACATGCTACCGAGCACAATGCAGGCGCCAACCAAGCTGCCCGTGCCTGCGCCCATCAAGAGGCCCTCAAAGAAGGCAAACTCTCTCCAAAGAAAGCTTATAAATTTAACTTTGCAGCGATTACCACCAAGGCTAAACTTAACTCCAAGGGCGCCACGGACAACACTAATTCCCTTCCTAAATCTAAGACAAGGCCTTTTGCCAATCGCTACTTACGCTCCGAGCAGTACTTACAAAATATTAAGCAAGAAATCCAACACACCAGCAGCTCGGCTGGCTCTAAACTTAAGGCCAAGATCTTTAGCTCTCCTGTAAACCCCAATGCCTGTGGCGCTAGCGCCTGTGCTAGCGCTAGTGCGCAACTATGCCATGGTACAGAGCCTACGGCCCTTGAGCCTAGGGACAAGTTGGTAGTTAGAAAAGAGCGCACCTTAGTGCAAGAGTACATGGAGCGCATCATTATGATGACTATGACCTTGCTCTTATTCTTGGCCATTAGTATCCATAGCATCAAGGACGCCAAGGCCGATGAGGCTTTAAATGATTTATTGTCCTTAAGCGAGGTAGCCTCCAATTTAAGCTCTGAGGATAGACAAATTCTCTTAGCCCTCCAGCAAGCTAGCAATCCTAAAAGCACCAAGTCCCAAGTCAGCCGCGCCCAAGTAAGCTCGGGCAATCAAGTGCGCTTTGTCTATGGGGCAGCTCGTCCTACCTTAGTGTGCTCCTTACTCCATGTCTGTGATATTGCCTTACAAGCTAATGAAGTAGTCGTAGATCTCAAAGTCGGTGATAGTGCTAGATGGTTAATCGAGCGCTCGGCTAGTGGTTCTCCTGAGGGCATTATCGAGCATGTAGCCATTAAGCCTACAGATGTAGGCTTGCAATCTAACTTACGTATCTACACCGATAAGCGCACTTACGATATTGACCTAAAATCCAGTGCCCAGCACTTTATGCCCTCGGTTGCTTTTATCTATCCAGAGCAGGCCTTACAAAACTTTGCGGCCTTAAAAAATAATTTACAGCGCCGTATGAACACCCAAACTATTGTCACTGACGAGGGAGGCTCTGCTGCTTTAATTGATAAGCTTGATTTTGCCTATGAGTACTCAGGAGATGAGAACCTCTATCCTTTACGTACCTTTAATGACGGCCGCCATACCTATTTGCAAATGCCGCCTCAAGTCATGGCCCGCACCTTACCTGCTTTAGTCGTCGTCCATAGCACCAGTCTCTTTGCTAACGATGATATTGCTGTGACCAATTACCGCATCAAAGGCGATAAATTTGTAGTCGACGGTATCCCTGAGCACTTACGCCTCATGTGGGGTAATGAAGACAATGGCAGTGCCAAGAGCGCCGATATCATCTACACCCCCAAGGCCTAAGTCGCTAAGCTTCTCTTAGCCTAACGCCCACCCCTTAACCCTTCTCTTACGCCCTGCGCTCCTACTTAGAGCCATAAAAGCTTGAGCCTTATAGGAGCCAGTGCCTAGATTTAATTAGAGACCTGCACCATATGAATAGCTTTGCCACCTCCTTACTTAATTCTAATGGGACTCATGCCAACCCACATCCTAGCTTGGCATGTACTTTAAACTTAGATGGTTCTTGCCCAAGCCAAGGTAAGCACCAATACACTAATGCTCAAGCCCCGACTCCTAGCCATAAGCACTCACGCTTAAGTATCTTAGCCTTGAGCTTAGGTGCTGCCTTAATGGCCACTGGTTGTCAAATCACTCTGCCAAGTAATAGTAAAGAGTTCCAAGAGCAAATGGAGTACCATGCCCAACTCGTTAAAAGCGCCTTTGAGAATATGGTACCTGTCTTACATCGCTACTATCCTATCAATAGCACTGTCTATAAACTCGTAGCCCCCGAAGAGGCCAGTGACAAAACTAAAAGCACCTACCATAACTTAGCCCAAGTCCTAAATAAGCAAGGTGCCGCTGTGTGCTCTAGCGCTCATAACTGTCCCAAAGATAGCGTAGTACTCACTCCTTTACTTATAAATCATAGTAATGACCATACCTTATTAATTAGCTTGAGCACTCCTAACTTAAAAGCCAGTGCCTTGTTCTATGACAATGGCAAGCTCATAAGTCAGCTCTCTTTATTAACCGAGCTTACTCCTTTATATGACGCTCTCTTACCCAAGCACTATCAAAGCACCCCATCATCCCTAGACAGAGCCACTCATAACTACCCAACTCCAATTGCAGCTGCTACCCCTGCACTCACCAAACACTCTAAGCAAGCACCAAAAGCTAGCACTGCTCAACCCACCAAGACAGCTAAGCCTGCCCCAAAGACTGCTCAAAGTACTCAGGCATGGCGCAGCGCCCGCTCCTTAGCCGATAACCAAAAAACCAACCCCTCTCACAAAGCTCAGACAAAAGAGCGCTCTGTCCCTGATCACTCTCAAAGCGCCCGCCCCTTACTAACCCAACAACAGATAGTAAGCCCTACTAAGGCCAGTACCGCCCACAATGCTGCTAATATTCCAGCCCCTCACAGCAAGGTAGCTGTAGCCACAGCCCCAGTAGTTGCTGCTACTTATAATAATGACCCTCAAGTTGAAATCTTGGTAGCCCAGCCTCACACCTGGCAGGGCAATATGAACTCAGCTTTACGAGAAAACCAAGCCCTAGAGCACTTAAGAGCTGCCTGCTCGTCCTTAAGTCCACAACCCCCAAGCTCTTTTAGTCCGCAGGCCCCATCAAGCTTACAGCCTTCTCTTTATACTACAGCTAACCAGAGTATGCCTGACTTAGTAGCCACCACAGCTGAACATACAACCGCTAGCTCTGTAGCTGTAGGCCAAGATAGCGCTCCCATAGCGCCAAGCCCTAACTTAAGCTTCAAAGCGCCCGCCCCTACGAGCTCCCAGAGCCTCTCGAGCGCCGCTAGAACACCCGTTGCTGCAACGCAAGGCAGCCTTGGAGTTAAAGACCATAGCTTAGCTTCCACCGCCCACCTAGCCTTCGCACCTGCATCTCCAGAGGCCGCTAACCTGCCAAATTCGGCTTATACTACGCATGCCAGAGCCGTACCAGTAGCAGCGAGCACTGCTGTAGCTCCAGCTAACCCTCACTTAGTACAATCACATGCAGCTCCCAAGAGTAATGCTCCCGTACCAAGTACTGATAGCGCTGCTCCTGCCAAGCTTGGAAATACCTATCCTAAAGCTCAGTACTTCTATGCAGAGCCTATAGTTTCCCCTCATCCATCCCAAGAATCAGGCGTATTCCTACGCTCTTTGCATGGCAGAACCGAGGGAGCTAATGCCAAGGCCCATACCAATGAGGCCACTACAGCTTCTATGCCTTTAGTACTTAAGCAAGCTGCTAATCAGAGGGCTCCAGATACCGCCCTGTTAGATAGAGGAAACAGCTCAAGTATGCTAGCTCAGAGCCAGGAAGTTGCTGCAGAGGCGCAAGAAAAGAGCTCCCCAGCTAGTAAGGAATCACCTGAGGCTCCTTTAGGTGCTTTTACTAAGCAAGCCAATGAGCAGTTTTTACAAATCCTTGAAAGCTTGGGACTGACTGCCTAAAGCACTCACCTAAGCACCATCATAGCCCCTAAGTGGCTCATCTTGCGTAGTGCTCTAGCTAGCTGGTGAAGGAGAGCTCATGGGCTATGGACACACGCTCTATCAGCAGGTTTAAGAGCACCTAGGGCGTCCATAGCCAATGTGCTCACTGCTAAGCAAGACTGTTTTCCCGTAACTCAGTCCCTTGATCTATGCCCCAGCTAAGGGACTGGTTTTCACTTAATGTGCATCCCCTGCTTTACTGGAACTTTAGGCATTAGCTGTTGTGGCCCAGTATAAAGACAACACAGAGCTTGTGCTCTATTAGTCATTAAGGCGCCCCGCAATTGCTATTGGTACTTAAGCTCTTTGGTCTTAACTTTTGATAAGGAGCACTACTGCCGTAGCACGCTTAAGACATCAATGTCGATGGAGGCACCTGTAGCCCTTGCTTTTGACTTAGCTTTCACCACCCGTTTTCAGTGTAAGTGGTCAGTCTCAATGCCTTGCCTCATACAACACACGGCTTTTGAGACTGACTTTCTAAGTGACCTAGCTTACCGATGAGCTTCAATATTCCAGCTTTTTCTTAAATCAATATCTAAGCTAAAGCGCCTACGACCGCGCCAAGCTATGCTTGGCTCTCAACGCCAGGGCGCCCCTGCTCCACATCACCTAGCCTTACCAAACAAAACTAAGCCAAGGCAGAACTTCAAACTTGCTGCTGATGCCTTTGCAAAGCGCTCTGGCGCAGCAGCGTATTAACCAGAGCTTTAGAGAACTCCCCTCTGCCTTTGTGCTACTGCCATTACGCTCCTTGCGTCTTGCTTTACTTTGTGTCCCTTGCGCTGCTATAGCTACTTGCCATAGCTGCCACGAATGACAACCTAGAGAAGCAGGACTATCCATCCAAGTATCACCAAGAGAGTAAGGGCTAACTTTAGAACGCTAGATAGTTAGCAAGGCGAGGAAATACCAGTAGCTCTTAGTCAGGGGCGTGGGCAAGGGAAGTGGCGTTAGCTGTGGCTTTTGTGGGAGAGGGACTTAGTGGCTAGACCACCAAGATTTCATGGGCCATTGATTACGATGGCTCTTATTTGTCAGAAGGTATGTTTATGCAAAATCTCAATCAAAAGACTCGCTTAGGGCGAGTGAATAAAAAGCCAGTGATGGTAGCACTCTTTATTGCCTTGATGGTGCTCTTAATGGGAGCGTATGTCTCTTACCAGCGCTCTTATGATAACTCAGAGGATAACCAAGCTGAAAAAGACAGTAGTTCTAGGAATTTACAATTAGGCAAGAACATGGTCGATCACTTAGAGTCTATGGCCAAGAACATAGTGGCAGATGCACACGCCCAAAAGGCAGATAGCTACTTCATTGGCGACTATGAAAACTATAAGCAAAAGTATGAAGAGCCTGAGCCGCTGAAGCTTAAAGTTACTCCCTTTGCTCCTCCTCTAAGCGTGCCAGAACAAGCCCAGGCAGAACTTAAAAAGCACCGCGCCAGCGCTCTGCTTCAAGCCTTGCAAGCAAGCAGCTCCATTGACAATAGCTCTACTAACAAGCCACCGCGCTTCAATCTAAGCGCTGGTAATGCAAACCAAGGTTTAGCACCCCACGCTAGTACAGAAGGGACATCCTTGCCTTTGAGCACGAGCGAGCAAAACTATTTAGATCATGCCTATAATCGCTTAGCAGCCATGAAAGGCGCTCAGGGAAATATGAGCACTCAGAGTGCAAGTACCTCAAGGGGCACTAACTTAAGTGCCTACCAAAGATTGGTAAACAACCACACGCATTTAAACTCAAGTTTACAAAGCCCTAGTGCTCCTTATGTGATTAACCAAGGCGCGGTCATTCCTTGTGTGCTCTTAACAGGTATTAACTCTGACTTACCAGGTCTTGTCCAAGCCCAAGTAAGCGAAGATGTTTACGATAGCCTCTTAGGCCACCATGTCCTTATTCCTAAAGGCTCTAAAGTGATTGGCCAATACGCCAGTGCGCCGATGATGGGTCAAGAGCGTTTAATGATTGCCTTTAATCGTCTGATTTATCCTAATGGACAGACGCTCAATTTAGAGGCTATGCCAGGGAGCAGCCATGATGGTTATGCAGGCTTTAATGCCCAAGTAGACAATCACTTCTGGTCTTTGCTGACCAATGCCGTGCTCTTAGGCGGTGTGAGCGCTGGGATTTCTTTGAGTGTCGATGATGCCCGCAATGATGAAGGTGAACTTACCTTAAATGGTGCCCTCTCTCAAAACTTAGGCCAAAGCTTAGGTCGCGTCATGACCCAAGTCATTGAGCGCAATCTCAATACCTCACCTACCTTAAAAGTAAAGCCTGGCTTTGCCTTTAATGTCACCTTGGTAAAAGACCTCCAATTTAACCAGCCCTATTAATCAGCTCTTGCTCTTTACTTATTGGGCAGCCTCTACTTTGGGCCTCAGGGCCGCTTGAAGCTGCTACTTTTTCCACCTAACCTAAGAGGATGAAAACCATTGATGAAACTAAACAGACTCAAAGCGCAGCGTCAGCTGCCACTTTGCAAGGCCCTGCCTAGCGCAGCAGCTACGATGCTAAAAACCCTAATAGTAGCAGGCAGCTTAACTCTCTATGCTCCTGGCTCTGAGGCGGCCTTAGCTGTGATTGATGGCGCGGCCTTATCGGAGAGCATTATGCAAAGAATTATGGCCATTGAAAATTGGGCGCGCGATAATCTCAATCAAGCCCGTCAAATCGAGGAATTACTCTCGGGCAATACTATCTTAACGGACACCCAAGAGTTAATGGACCATAACTATGCTATGGACTTTAAACACAGCTGGCAGCAAGTCTCAGATTTGCAAGAACAATCGCTAGCCTTGCTCTATGCCTCCAAGTCCGCTTGGGAGGAATATGGCTCCGCGCAGCGCTATTATGCAGCTTTTCATAAAGCCCAAGCATGGAAAGAGTGCATGCATCAAAGCTCGTGTCACTTTGATCAAGTACTCAAGGCCTTAGATGAAAGTAGCATTAGCCAATCGCTCCAAGCCTATCAACAAGCCGAGGCCATGAATGATAAGCTCAATGGACAAATCTCCGAGCTTAAAAACTTAGTCTCTGAGAGCCAAGACAGCCACAGCCAAGCAGGTACTTTAGATGCACTCTCTAAAATCAATGGCGTGGTTGCCTCCTCTATGGTCGACCTCAATAATCAAATTGCCCAGCTCACCAAACTCCAAAGCCATCAAATGGCTGCTAATAGTAATGCCCAATTAGCTCAGCGTAGCTATTTAGAGCAAATGATGAGCTACCAGCACTTTGAGCCCCAGCCCTTGCCCAAACACCTCCCTAACTAATTAGTCCCTATCCCTACTTACCTTTGCCTAGCCACAGTGCCGCCCCCTACCTTACCTTGTCTCTTTAGGCCTCTAATTTGTTCTTGCCTATAAAGCTTAACGCAGCTTATAGCCTAAACTGGGCCTTGGTTGTAGCTTCAAAAGCTCGGTGACACCAGTACAGGAGCGGCATATCTTCTTATTGCTTGCAGGAGATCATAATCATGATGTTGCGCCCCTTTTTAGCAGCTCTCTGGCTCTTAGGCCCTAGAATGCGCCCTTGCCTGCCTAACAGAGCTCACCGTATTCCTGCCTATCGTGCCCCAAGTTTACACGTCCCTAAGTCCACTAATGAGAGCCTGCGCTCTCAGGCCTTACAGATCACACCTACATGCAAGCCCTTAAATAAAACAAGTAGCTCAGTTTCTCGTGACTGGAAAAATAGTGCGTCTGCACCTGTTTCACAGGCAGTGGGTGCTATTTTATATAAGCCTCTATTGCAGCTTTTAAGCTTAGTGATGCTCTTGATTTCAGGTAATGCCTATGCCGCTACAGGCGATTTAAATTTAGACTTTACTGAGATCATTGAACTCTTTGTCTCCTATATGCTAGAGATGCGCCCTATCATTAGCGAGCAGACGAGCAATCTGATTTTCTACTTAGGCGTCTTTACCATTACCTTAAAAGGCATTAGCCTCATTTATAAGCAAGGCACTATCTTATTGTTTGCCTCAGAGATGGTGAAATTGATTTTAGTCTTTGGCATGACCTATTTCATGCTCCATAACTTTTATGAGCTGGCTAAAGATATCATTGATTCCTTTTTACTCATGGTAGACCAAAATACCGATTTACCTAATTTAAGCTCCTTGTCCATTAATGAGTTCTTTAAGCTAGTGAGCGCTTGTGCGCAAAACTTTATGCACAAGAATACCTTTATTGCCGCGTTCTTCTTATTTGCCATGTATATTTGCATTGGCGTGCTGATGATTCTCTATGCTTTAAGCTATTTAGGCCTGCTCTTTAACTTAATCATGGGCAGTATCTGTATTGCCTGTTTATCTATGCCTGCCATTCGCTTTATTGCCTTTAACTTCATTCTCTCGATTTTCTCAGGTATTGTGCACTTTTGTAGCCTCTGCTTTATGCTGCGCATTACTGAGTTTATTACCGCGCAAATCTTTGCCAAACTCAATGCCGCTCTGCTCGTAGGCGATAACATTCACTTACAAAGTATTGCCACTATCATCATTACCATGTGTCTCTTATGCTTTTTAAGCTTCTCTATCCCTAATAAACTCTCAAGCATCTTTAGTACTGCTTTAGGTAGTGTCGCTAATAGCAAGCGCGCCTAGTACCATGCTTAGCAAGGTGCGAATTTGTACTCTTTTAAGGTTCAGCGCAATCCTTACAGCTTGAGTGCTGCGCTGGGGCGGTTAAGCTCCAATATGGTGCACTAACATACTAGTACTAATTGCCGTATTTATCGCAAGGACAGCTATTATTGCGACAAAATCACACTCTAGGCGTTTTTAATCATTGGCCATTAGGTCTATACTTGCACTATCTAAGTTCCTTAGAGTCAGAGCTTGGCACTTATCTACCTTGTTCAATTACTTGGGCGCGATGAGAGCTGCTTTGGAACTTATGGCTAAGTCTTATCCTGACTTCCTGAAAAAGACTTAAGTGGGGTGGTGTAAGGGCCTGTTTTTTTGTGTCTTTAACGCCCAAGACGTAGCTTGAGCAAGGCTTTTTGGCCCCATCTAAGCTGACGTTTTACCTGCTCCGTACATACTTTAGTACTTTTTACTGGCAGCAAGATTTTCGCCTGTTAAGGTTAGCGCATTTTACTTAATCTCTAGGCGTGAGCCTTATATAAGTGAAAGATATGTAGGCTTGTTTCCGCTGTTTTAGCAGAGCCGCTATCTAAGACCTCCAGCAATTTCTTTAGCTTACTTTTCGGAAACATGGAGAGACAGAATTGAACTGGAAAGTCGTCTTGGGCATTATGACCTGCAATGTGGTCTTAATGTCCGCCAGCTATACTATGCTGATCCCATTCTTGCCTTTGTATTTAAAGAACGATTTAGGAGCCTCTCTGGAGTCTTTAAATCTCTGGACAGGTGCTATTTTTGCGATCTCCTTTGCCGTGTGCGCGGTCATGGCTCCTATCTGGGGCAAAATGGCTGACTCCAAGGGCAAAAAGCTCATGCTCATTCGCTCGAGCTCTTTAATTGCCTTGACCTACTTCTTAGGCGCCATGGTACAAACTCCTTTCCAGCTGTTCTTAGTACGAGTACTCCAAGGCTTTGCCGCAGGTTTATGGCCTGCCTCTTTGGCTTTAACCTCTGCTTATACTCCACCTAATAAGGTAGGTATTTGTATGGGTGTGATGCAAAGTGCCAATATTTGTGGCGGTATTTTAGGCCCGCTCTTTGGAGGAGTGCTCGCTGAGAGCTTTGGTATTCGCACTTCATTTTTCATCTCGGCTTGTGCCTTATGTGCCATTACCTTTGTGACCATTTTCTTTATCAAAGAACCACCTAAGTCCCCAGAGCACCAAAATAAGAAAACTGTAAGTTATGGCGAGCTGCTCAAGCGCGATGGCATTATGATTTTGCTCATTGCCACAGGCCTTACTAATATGGTGATCTTGCTCTTACAGCCAATTTTGACTTTGTATATTCACGAGCTGCGTGGCACCGATGAGAACTTGATTTTAATTTCAGGTCTAGTGTTCTCGCTCTCTGGATTTGCAGGAGCGATTGCAGCTCCAATTTGGGGTCGTAAAGGCCAAGTCCTTGGCTTTTATCGCACCATGGTCACAGCCTTGATAGCCGCTGGCATCTTAATTGCGGCCCAATATATACCTAATACACTAGTACCTTTTGCTATCTTGCAATTTTGTGTAGGCTTAGGCTTTTCAGGTATTTTCCCCTCTGCCAATGCTATGGTGATTAACTTAACCTCACCTCTAGAGCGTGGTTCGGCCTTTGGTATGCTATTTTCCTTCCAGCAAATTGGCGGTGCTATTGGCCCGCTCATTGGCGGTTTAATTGCAACCTATGTCAACCTAGCCTCAGTATTCTTTGTCTCAGGTTGCACCCTCTTGGCCATTGCACTGCTAGTCTATCTCAAGGCCCCTGCGGTACTTAAGCTGCCACCTCAACAAGCCCCTGATACGCCATCTGATGACTTAATCTCCTCTTTAAAACAAGAGGCCCAACAAGAGCTCGCTCAAGAACTCAAAGCAGCTACTGCCCCTACCAAGCAACCTTAGTTCCAAGCTCTCTTAGAGCAGGCCATGGGGCCTTAGGTCATCAAAAATTAGCGTGCCGCCTACGCTTAAGCAAAGGAACAAAGCCCAGCATCTTGCGATGTTGGGCTTTGAAGAGCGTGCGCCTAGGCGCACACTATCTTAGTGCCTGACTTAGTAGAGAGGAGCGCTAAGCACTGGGAGGCGTAAATAGCCCTTAGGAGAGCTATCGTCCTTTTCGATGTGGAAGCTACAAGCAAAGCGCTCGCGCTTCCATTGGTTGCGCTGGAAGAGGCTAAAGAAGCGCTTTACTGAGCGTAAGATAGCTTCTTTATCTAAACCTAAAGCTACTGTGACCTCACGATATTCATCTTCCATGCCCTCAATTAAAGCCTGCTCAATTTCCTCTGGCAACATGTCATCTTGAGCAAACATGGTACGAATGGTGTCTAACAGTGGGTATGGCATTAAGTCCTTTTCATCAGTTTGCTCACCACCTGGACGTAATTCAGCAGTTGGAGCTTGGGCTACTATATAGCTCATAGCTGGGACCTTAAAGCGCTGCTCAAATCCATCTAAGCCAATACCATCGTGCATAATGGCACGATTCATCTTTAAGATAGTGCTCTTACCAATACCTGCAATTGGGCTTAGACCACCTGCAGTATCACCATCCATGGTGCAATAGCCTACGGCTGCCTCAGAGAGATTAGAGGTGGCGATGAGTAAATAGCCCTTGTGATTGGCTAATAACCAAATACCAGGGAGGCGGGAACGAGCCTGAATATTTTGCAAGGCAATATCATCGCTCTCCCAGCTCAATTCATAACCTAAAGCGCCGTTTAAAAGGTCATGATAGTCTTGTACGACACGGGAAATGGACCATTCATAGAAGGTGGCACCTAAACACTCACTCATCTTTTGGGCAGCAACACGGGTAACCTGACCTGAGTAATCAGAACCTTGGTATGCACATACTAAAAGCTGCGGCATGATGTACTTTTGGAGCACGCCAATCATTTTGTCCATCAGCAAGGAATTGGTGGCACTAGAGTATGGGCCTAAACCACCTAAGCTAATGACTTCCTCTAAGAAAGCATCGTAATTACATTTGATATTTAAGGCCTTGAGCTCATCCACATAGGCCTGAGCACCTAAATGACGCAAGGCATGAACTTGAGCTAAGGCGACACAAGTGGCGCATAAGGCAGAGTCAGCCCCGCCTGACATGGAAAGAGCAAAGCCCTTGGAGTGGGTCTTTTTCATCCAATCGTACATACCTAAGGCAATGGCCTTGAGCATTTCATCATACTCAGCTAAAGCAGGCTCGACCTCGCACTTGGTAGTGACAATTTCATAAGGTCTAAAAGAGAATAAAGGATTGCGGGCTACAACCTGATTATCCTCAATAAATAAGCACTGGCCATCATAGATAATAGAGCCACCTTCACAACCTAAATTATTAATGCGCAATAAAGGTAAGTCATAGGAGGCAGCTAAGGCTAAAGCCTCTTGTTCTTGCTCTTGCGGGGCGCCTACTTCATAGCCATAGGCAGCAGGGGCGACAATAAAGGCAAATTGCTCATGGTGCTGAGCAATATAATCTTGCAGCTCGGAGTTAACAAAGATCTGACTATCGCCAAAGGCAATTAAAATCTTTTGGTGACCCACTTGCGCTACATAGCCATGTACCATATCAAAGCCAGGGAACTCATAAGCTTGATAGAAATAACGGGCACTATAATCAAGGCGGCTATGCTCCATCTGAAGCTTACTTGGAGCGGTAAAAATAACCTCATCACGGCTTAAGAGCACATAAGCACTAGCTAAAGGACCATGGTCTAAACCATAGGATTTAGCCTCACTGACGGCCTCTTCATCATCAGCCCCAATAGCAGCATTAAAAGCCTCTGCATTGGCAAAACAAGCACTGGTCATAATCTTAGGGAGACCTAAGCCTACAACAAAGTCTAAAGGTAGCTTACTTTGAAATTCTTTAACTTGCTTTTGCACCTTGACAATAAAGGCTTGTGAAAAGAAGAGATCATTACACTCCATGCCACTGACGCACAGCTCGCCACAAAAAAGCGCATTCTTGCCCTGCTCTAAAGCCTCACCTACAGCCTTTAAAATGAGTGCTAAATTCTGCTTCACTCCAAAAGCTTGGGTATTTAAAGCTAAAGTAGCAACATTATCTAATCTTAGCTCCATAGTATTAGCCCCTTGCATATGTACTTAACCAAAAACTTATCGTGCCCTCAAAACGATCACGGGCCCTTTCAATCTAAAAATTATAGCTCACATTCTTACGCTAAAGTAGAGTCCTACTTTACTAAATATCAAACTTGCTCACTTATCCCTTGGTGCAACACTCCATAAGAGGGCATAGATACCAAGTACACCCTTATTTAGACCTTGATTTTTTGGCTTTTAATGGCAAAATAGAGCCAACTTGAAAACTGCCAGCACACCTTTGAGGTGTTCTAACAGTTGCAGACATAAGGGCAAGAATATTGAAGGGCAGACAGGCCCGTAATACGTCGTCAATTGGAGAAGTGTTTTGAATAAGTATGTAGTCTCACAAGGACATTGCAATAAACTCGGCGCTACTATTGAAAATGGTGGCGTTAACTTTGCTATTTATTGTCCCGCTGCCTCAGTCATTGAGCTCTTATTATTCAAAGATATTGACGATACTGAGCCTACTGTTATTTCTTTATCTTCCCACTTATTCCGCTCCGTTTATTACTGGCACGTCTTTGTTTCTGGTATTGGTGCTGAGCAAATTTATGCTTGGCGTGTACGTGAGGCCGTGCGCAGCTATAAGAGCGCTGTAAACCACGTCGAAATTGGCAAGGTCTTAATCGATCCTTATGGCAAGCGTGTAGTCTTCCCTAAAAACTATAAGCGCTTCCAAGGCACTAATGAGGCTGAAAATGTAGCCTGCTCGGCACGCTCAGTAGTAGTGGATACCTCCAAGTACAATTGGGGCTTAGATTGTGCGCCTAATCATGCCTTAAATAAGACTGTAATTTATGAGATGCACGTCAAGGGCTTTACTGCTCACCCAAGTTCCAAAGTAGCTGAGGATATTCGTGGCTCTTATCGTGGCTTAATTGAGAAGATCCCTTATTTAGTAGAATTAGGTGTCACAGCCGTAGAGCTCTTACCTGTCTACCAATATGACAAATACGATGCCCTACCAGGCAAGGAAAACTATTGGGGCTATTGCCCAATGAGCTTCTTTGCCGTCCATGAGTCTTACTCTTCAGATAAGTCCATTATGGGCCCTTTAGATGAGTTTAGAGACATGGTCAAGGCCTTGCACCGCAATGGTATTGAGGTCATCTTGGACGTAGTGTACAACCACACCTCCGAAGGCGATGCCAATGGCCCTTGCTATTGCTTTAAGGGCTATGACAAGCGCAGCTACTACATCATGAATGACCAGGGTGATTACTATAACTACTCAGGTTGCGGCAATACCTTAAATGCCAATAACCCTGTAGTGCGCTCTTTAATTTTAGATTCCTTAATCTTCTGGAAAGAGGAAATGCATGTAGATGGCTTCCGCTTTGACTTAGCCTCCATCTTAGCCCGTGATGCCAATGGTACTCCGCTTAATAATGCCCCTGCTTTATTAGATATTGACCATAACTTCCGTCTAGCCGATGCCAAGATTATTGCAGAACCTTGGGATGCAGGTGGCTTATATCAATTAGGTAATATCGCAGGTTCTAAGTGGCGTGAGTGGAATGGTCAATTCCGTGATGACGTGCGCTCCTTTATTCGTGGTGATTCCAATTCCATTAAGAAGTTTGTCTTGCGCTTAATTGGTTCTCCAGATATTTATAACGAGCGTGAAATCGACCCACAAAAGAGTATTAACTTCATTACCTGCCACGACGGCTTTACCTTAAATGACTTAGTGTCTTATTCTTATAAGCACAATATGGCCAATGGTGAAATGGGACGTGATGGTAATAATGATAATTACTCAGCCAACTATGGCATTGAAGGTGACACTGACGATGAGCAATTATTAGATTTACGTCTGCGCCAGTGTAAGAACATGCTTGCTTTGACCATTTTATCCATGGGTACTCCTATGATCTTGATGGGCGATGAAATCTTGCGCACCCAAAAGGGCAATAATAATGCCTACTGCCAAGATAATGAGCTCTCTTGGATGAATTGGGACTTAGATGAGCGTCAAAAGCAAATGCTCGCTTTCACCCGCCAGCTAATTAAGCGCCGTACCATTAGAACTCGTGCCTCTAATACCTTCCGTCGCCGCAATTACACTATGCTCGATGGCGTATTACGTAATACCAAATTACAATGGCATGGTGTCAAGCCATTCCAGCCCGACTGGTCAGATAACTCTCATACCATTGGTTTAATGGCCTATTGGGGCGTTTATAGCATTTATGCTTATATCTTTGTTAACGCCTATTGGGAGGACTTAGATGTCGAGTTACCTCCGCTGCCACGCAACTCCAAGCGCCAGTGGAGCTTATTAGTCGATACCTCCGATGAGCTCCCAGAGGATGTAGTCAATATCTTTACCATGCCACGCTACAACGCAGGCGACCACATTAAGGTCAATAGCCGCTCCTTAATCATCTTGGTCTCCCCAGCTTTCTAAGCTAAAGGCAGTGCCCCTCAGGGTGACAGGCGCACCACGCCTACATGGGCGCTCACGCGCTGATCCATCCAGCCAAGCTTAGTGCCGCCCCACAGGCGCCAAGCTTGGCTGTATTGTTTTAGCTAAGCTAACGCGCTCTAAGGGTGCCTTAGAGTGAGCGTACTCACCAGGGCCGACGCATCTTAATTTTACTTAGCAGTATTGTAGAATAGTTTTGTCAG
>Oklahoma_p2__coassemble_293_pt1 | contig 51493 bp, 36 predicted proteins | sample Oklahoma_p2__metabat2_high_PE_034 | metagenome-assembled genome bin Oklahoma_p2 | reverse complement strand
CCTTTAATGGGCCACGACGACCATCAATAGTAGGACGAATACCAATCTTTGGATGAGACATGTTTAACTCCTGAAATACAAGCTATCTAAACCCTAAAAGCAAAGTAGGCTTAGAAGCTTGTGAAAAAGGCTGTCACTAAGTGCTAAAAACAAAGCATGTGATGACGCAAAAAAAAACTTGAAGTAGCGCAGCATCATAAAAGTCCATCATGCTGCGCATGAGCGGCTATTACAATAAGGACTTATAAAGTTCCTTAATGTCTGCTACAGAAGTATCACGTGGGTTGCCACCAGTGCAGACGTCAGCAAAGGCACTTTCAGATAAGAAGTCTAAATCCTGCTCCTTGACAATGCCCTTTAAGTCCTGAGGAATACCTACGTCCTTGGATAATTGAGCTACAGCATCGATAGCAGCCTTGCGATACTCAGCTGGGGTCATTTCCTCACAGCCCTTAACACCAAAGGCCTTAGCAATATGTAAGTACTTATCGCCAGTGAAATCTGCGTTGTACTTCATAACGGTAGGTAAAATAATGGCATTAGCTACACCATGTGGGGTGTCATAAAGAGCGCCTAATGGGTGGGCCATGGAGTGAACAATACCTAAACCTACGTTAGAGAAGCCCATACCTGCTACGTATTGAGCTAAAGCCATGCCCTCACGGCCCTCTGGAGTATTGTCAACGGCACCACGTAAGTGCTTGGCAATTAACTCAATGGCCTTGATATGGAACATGTCGGTAAGTTCCCAACCAGCCTTGGTGATTAAACCCTCAATAGCGTGGGTTAAGGCGTCCATACCAGTAGCAGCAGTTAAGCCACGTGGCATAGATGACATCATGTCTGGATCAACTACAGCAATCATTGGCATGTCGTGTGGGTCAACACAAACGAACTTACGCTCCTTGGCAGGATCAGTAATTACGTAGTTGATGGTTACCTCAGCTGCGGTACCTGCGGTAGTAGGAACAGCAATAGTAGGAACAGCCTCGTGCTTGGTTGGAGCTAAGCCCTCTAAGGAAACAACATCAGAAAACTCTGGGTTCTTGATGATGATACCAATGGCCTTGGCAGTATCCATAGAAGAACCGCCACCAATAGCGATGATGTAATCAGCACCTGACTTCTTGAAGGCCTCAACACCGTGCTGGACGTTCTCAATAGTTGGGTTTGGCTTAATGTCAGAGTAGAGCTCATAAGCAAAGTTAGCCTCTTCTAAAAGGGAGGTAACCTTGGAAGTGACATTGAACTTGATTAAATCAGGATCGGAGCAAACGAAAGCCTTCTTATAATCACGCTTTCTAACTTCCTCTACAATAGCTTGGATAGCGCCTTTGCCATGATAAGAGATATTGTTGAGTACGATACGATTAGCCATGTTCTTTCCTACAAAATCAAGGCCTCTACGCTCGCTCATCGCCTTATGCCTACAAAACTAAAACTCTAGATTTGGCTTAGCTCATTAGGCCCGTAAAGAGGTGGCAGGTCAGAGGTAAAAAAAGTAACAACGGGAGATAAAAAATAAGTGCTATGAAAAAGCCCCTAGAGCGCGTAGCAACTTAAGCTGCGCTCTCTAGGGGCCTTAAGCGCAGCTAGTAGGCTAGTTAAAGTCTATTAGACCACGCCCTTTTGTAACATGATGTTGGCATAAAGGGCCTTCTCAGAGGTGGCGATAATGCAATATGCTGTTTCTTTAACCTCATCATAGAAAGCCATGCGCTCGATATTGGTGAAGCACTCGGCACCACGTGGATCGTGCTTAGCTACGATCTTCTTATACTCGTCCCAAATTGGGGTCTCAACTGGATCACCTGGTACAACTTCCATTAAGGAAACTGGCTTATCGCAGTAGGTGTCGAGAGGGAAGAGCTGTAAGATGGCGTCTAAAATCTCAGGAACACCGTGACCATCAGCGCGAATAACATAGCAATTAGCGCCCATGGACTCGCTTGGGAAGTTACCGTCAGCAATAACAATGCGATCGGAGTGACCCATCTCGCAAAGGATCTTTAATAAATCAGGAGAAATGATAGCTGGAACATTCTTAAGCATGGTAACTACCTATAGTTAAACTCAGGGACAAAAACATTAGCTTGTTTAAAACAAGCTTTCATACTAGCAAGGCTACAAGTCAGAGCATCAAGGTCTAATACAATGGCCAATTAAAACTTAGTGCTAAAAATAGTTAGAAAAGCTAAATAAACTTTTCTAGGAGGCCAACGAACAACCAAGACTGATAACTGCGCCGTAAGTTGCTTTAAGTATTTTTGTTTAAATTGCTAATTAAAAATGGTAATTTTTTCAGCCCAAAAGGTAATTTATTAACTAAATTTTGCAAACTCTTTAATAATTGGTAATTTTTTATCCCACAAAGCGCAATGCCGCCCCACTTATGCTTTATCTTTGGTAATTTTTTTCGCTGAAAAGCTTTTTAAAAAAAAGTGACCAACATTTGATTTAAGATGAAAAATATTTTTTTCACCATCACTTTCCTCCTAACCATGCGCACACAAAAGCGATATTTATGCCGCGCAAGCTCACATTTTTAACTTTTAGTTGTTAATTTTTCATTTTGTGAGATAGCTTGGAAATTTTTAGCTTTTGGTAATTTCTTTAGCCCCCACTCAATCTTGAGGCACAAAAAAGGGGCTGGTTTAGTAGCCCCTAAAAATTTAAATTATCACAATACATCTAGGCAAGCTCATAGAGCAATTACTCATACAAGCAGACGCTAATCTCAGGATCTTCCATATTGTCCATGTTGTACCACAAGGCACCAGTATCGACATCCTTAACTTCTTTGCCTTTGACGGCATCTACAGCCAAGCTGACTGCCTGATAGCCAATTTGTACTGGGTTTTGAGTTACAGCACCTGCTAATAGACCAACATCCATAGCCTCTAAAATATGCGAGCCAGCGTCAAAGCCTACGGCGATTACACCTTTAGGACCTAAGCTCTTAATGGCAGCATTAGCCTGAATAATAGAATTAGTAGCAAACTCATTGGAGCCATAGATGGCAATTAAATCAGGCTTTTCTAAAATAGCAGTGGCCACATCCAAAGACTCTAACTCTTTGACAGAATCAGGAATACCCACATCAACAATTACGCTAGCACCTTCTTGTGTGGCACTAAAGCTAGAGTGACCTACAATTGAGACTTTATCGGAGCCGACTAAATTAACAATGCTATCCACAAAGCCCTTGGTACGCAGCACGATGGAGTTAGAGTTAGCATCTTGAGCAACTACGCCAATACGGACAGGCTTATCAGGCGTGGCTGCGAGTATCTTATTTTTGATAATTTTAAATAGATTGTTAGCAGCTAAGCTGCCAGCAGCAAAGTTATCGGTAGAGGCAGTGGCCTTGATAGCACCTGCTGGAGCATCAGGCACACCTGAGTCAAAGCCAATGAGAGGAATCTTGGCATCTTGAGCTCTTTTAATTGAATCTAACATGGCTTTAGTATCTAAGGCAGCTAGACAAATAGCATCAGGCTTAGAATCGATAGCAGAATTAAAATATTCTACTTGCTTTTTGATATTGGACTCATTATCTGGGCCCTGAAAAGTGACCACCACATTAAGATCTTGAGCTGCCTTCTGCGTACCTTGCTCTACGGCCTTCCAATATTGATGCTGAACGCCCTTGGCTATCACATTAATATGCAATTGCTCAGCTAAAACACTACCTGACAACAACGAAGCTGCACCTAAAGCTACAACTAACTTATTTAAGTTCATAAAAATAAATGCCCAAAATCAAATAACCATTAACCAATAATTGCCAAACGCAGTAGATGAACAAGGATGTGTGTGCAATAAAAATAAGGAGTCTCGCTACGCTCTAATTAGCAACTACAATATGCACCCAGATAAAAAATCCATTGAAATCTTGAAGAGACCGAACCTTTAAATCATATTATGAAAAAAAACCAATACGCAAATTATTTAATCTGCTTTAATATATATCTTTGTGAGAAAGGTCTAATTTTAGAGATGAATTTTTCAAGATTGCATACATTTTCATGAAAAAAATTACAAATTTTGCCCCACATAACATTGCTTATTTTAGGCACCAAAAAAACAAACACTAGACTCACCACGATTACCCCTCACCTGCTACCCTACCAAACCAGCCCCTATACAGTCCTTACTTCCTACTGTAGAGCTTGCAAACTCAGGACTAACTATCGAATTTCATTAATTCAACAAGTCACTTTTGCAATCTCCATACTTGAGCCTTTTAGCAAATGCCAGCGAAGCTTGCTCATGTCAGTACTTTTTTGCCTTCTATAGGGTCAAAAAACCAGCTAAAGCGCCATGGTTATGCTAAAATTTCGACACTAAAATTAGTGCTTAATACGCTACGGTTGCCCCATTCACTAAAGCAGCCTTGCACTATAAGGTCAAAACGATCACTACTAAAAAACTTAAGCTTATAGAAAAGAGAAAAACATTTTTAACTGAAATTAAAAAGGAGGGCGCTTGCTCTCCTGTCTAAAGACAGGGGTTTTAGCGCTAATAGTCTTATGATTGAAATTAAATCAATCAATCCACCGTTCTTAAATCCTCCCTACCAAATTAAGGATCGCTTTCGAACCTTTTTACCCGTAGTAGTGGATGTAGAAACAGGTGGTTTTAACGCCGCCACTGACGCCTTATTAGAAGTTTGTATGATCACTGTACAAATTGATAATGAGGGCAAGCTGGTTCCTAAAGACCGCTATAGCGTCAATATCCGTCCTTTTGATGGCGCTAACATTGAGAAGATCAATATCGACTTTTTAGGCATTGATCCTTTTGATGAGTCACGCAACTTAGTCAAAGAAGATGAGGCCATGAAGCCAATCTTCAAGGCTATCTCCAAAGAGGTGAAAGCCCAGGGCTGCACCAAGGCCATCTTGGTAGGCCACAATGGTGCCTTTGATTTAAGCTTCATTAATGCTGTGGCTAATCGTCTTAACTACAAGAGAAACCCATTTCATCCTTTCTCGGTATTAGACACTGCCTCTTTAGGCGCTTTAGTATTAGGTCAGACTGTTCTCTCTCGTGCCTGCCACTCTGCTGGCGTGGGCTTTAAAGAAGAGCATGCTCACAGTGCTATCTACGACACTGAAAAAGAGTGTGAATTATTCTGCGCCATGTACAATCGCTTCACCAAGTTTGCAGGCCTCCCTGCTTAGCATTTGAACGCTCGCAGCTTTGCTGCGGGCGTGAGCCCTACCTAAATCATCTCTTCATGTGCTTTTAGCGCTCCTCTCTTTGCACCACCATTGAACAAAAAGCAACTGTCGTAATCATATTATTAAGACAAATAAACCCTAATTGCGCTTAAGATCGCAAGATTAGCCAAATTTACTTGGCACTACCATGGTCCTTTGAGTAGGCTACAATCTATTGATAATCACTATCAATTGAGAATACTAAGGAGCATCCTAGGCCCCAATAGGAGCGAGCAAACGATGGATCTACACCTAACTAAGGTGTATTTCATCAACTTTTTGATACGGAAAATGTGTGGCATCAGAAGGGTCTTGAGTGGTGATAATTTATTAAAGTGCCTTAGCTATTGTTGAGAAAAAGCAATCAATAGATAAGTTTAGATCGTTAGCGATCTTGTTATGACATCATTAAAGGCCTATTCTAAACACACAAATTAATTCTAGGAGCAAAACACAATGGCTTTTGAACTTTCCCCTCTTCCATATGAGAAGAACGCTTTAGGTTTCATTTCTGAGAACACCCTAAACTTCCACCACGGCAAGCACTTCCAAGCTTATGTAGACACCACCAACAAGTTAGTTGCTGGCTCCAACTACGAGGGCAAGGACTTAGTTGAGATCATGAAGACCTCTGATGGCCCATTATTCAACAATGCAGCTCAGGCTTGGAACCACGACTTCTACTTCAAGTGCATTAGCGGCACCGCTACTGCTCCACAGGGCAAGTTACTTGACCTCATCAATGAGAACTTTGGCTCTTTAGACGAGTTCAAGCAGAAGTTCGCTGCCTCCGCTGTTTCTAACTTCGGCTCTGGCTGGACTTGGTTAGTTCAAACTGGCCCTAACAAGCTCAAGATCATGAACACCTCCAATGCCGCCAACCCACTCGTTGATGGTTTCACCCCAATTTTAGTAGTTGACGTATGGGAGCACGCTTACTACCTCGACTACCAAAACCGTCGCGCTGACTACTTAAAGGACTTCTTAGAGCACGTAAACTGGGACTTCGTTGCTTCCCAAATGCGTGAGTACTAATCTTACAGTAGCTTAAGCTTTATCAAGCTCCTGCGTGGCTATCGATTTTGCTCCTTAGTTATTACAGGCTCTCTTTTCCTAAGGGGGCCTGCTTAAAGAAGCAACTATCACTAGCTCCTAGCGCAGGAGCTATTTTTTTTGCCTGCGCAAAAAACACCCTTCCTCCTTGTCATGCTCGCCTCTCCTAACCGCCATGCTTCATATGCGCCCTCATTATTAATCATGAAGCTAAATAGCCTTTCATAAACGTTTTTGTTACAAATTTTCATTGCTCCAGTTAATAATGAAACGCTGATTTTTATCACTTTTTGCTTATTTCTATCTTAGGGCTAAGTTTAGGCTTTTATAATTTTTTAAGGGCAGTTGATACAACTTTAACCAAAATTGATTCTTGTACCTCTAATACGCCCTATGCTAGTTCAATCTACGTTACTAGTATGTTAGGACATGCATTTTGCGCACTACTTTAGAGCAAGGCGTTCCATCTTTTATGATAGACTCGCGGTTTTGTGATGCACTTAACAGAGCACCTAGGTCAAGAAATCTCTATGTTGTGATCTTGCTCTAAAAAGTAAAAATTCACTAGATATAAACGGCCAATTAACGCATTGCTAGCACATTAATTTCTGTTTTTTTCAGCGTATAATTTCAGCCAGACGCTAAAAGTTAGCATTAGCATATTTTATCTTTGCTGCCTGATGTTGTTTAGTAACATTATGCCGTGATGTTACTGCTCTACCTTCCTAAGCTTATACCTTAGGATATTAAAGAAGTGTCTGTAATCAAGTTTTTTGTTTTCTACTATGTAAGAGTTCTGAGCGCTTAAGAGAGCCTTAATTAAGTGGCTTAGTTTGAACTTAACACTTAAGTATTTGTGTCTACACATCAGAATATAGTGCTCGTTGTGAGAGCTTCTTACACCAACCTATTAACTTATTTTTATGTAATTTAATGGATTAATTAAAGAAAAGTTTTATCTAAGGAGAGGGCTGTATGTTATTACGAGAGCAAGCCCACCAATATAAAGAGTTGTACTCTAACGACAATAAAACGGGCTTTTTACACTCTTTGTGTACTCGCGGTTTTATCCGCTATGTAGCACCAAGTTTATTCATGATTGCCTTATTAAGCTGTGCTTTTTGCACTATTAATACTTCAACTGCCGCCCCACAGGGCTTTAGCTCCCAAAGTGAGCAGCGCTCTGGTCCTAAGGGCTTTGGTATTGAGGAGACAGAACCAAACACAATTAAAGGAGTGCTCCATAACGCCAAAACCGATGACTATGTAGTTTTAGAAGGTCGTTTTGTAGCTACCACCACAGACAAAACTGTAACTTACAAGTTTCAAGATGCCTTTGGCGATTTAATTGATGTGGACTTAAGCGCCTCTAATAATGCAGTCGCACCTTTAGTAGATGTTAACTACTACTTATGGGGCCAAGTAAATCAAAGCCTCTTTACCACCTCCATTAAGGCCATTGAATACACCCCAATGATTTAATGCATATCACAAAAAAAATGCAACATATCTAGTCAAATATAATGCCTGACAAGATATAACGTAAAAGTACCATATACTCGGCACAGATATGCTAAGAGCATGAGTCTTGTTTAGCCCCCAAGGTGGTTTTCAATAAAATCCTTCTGTGTCGTAATAAGCGCAACTAAACCAAACGAAGTTTCAAGTTCCATATTTACCAACCCTCACATGCTGCCTAGCTCGCTATCTAAAAAGCTGCGCTTAAGCTCAATATCATTTCCCAAAATAGAGCATCTTGACACATTTTAGGTCAAAGCCTCTCTCTTTGAGCTAATTTGGCGCATAAAGGCTATAATACCCCCGTCTTATCAAGCTCACCTAAGCTTTTATTGTAGTTTGTCCCCTACCTCTTAATCCTTATTCCCTAGCTTACTTAATCAATAAGAGGCGCGTTGATAGCATAAGCGCAGAGGAGGGTATCGCTTTAATTATTTTGTGGTCTGCATTTCATGTTTCAACTTAGGCAATCTTTCTTTCTCTTTTTAACCGCTACCATCTGGGGTTCGGGTTTTGTGGCCCAATCCATTGGTATGGATCATGTCACTCCTTTTACCTATACCTTCTTTAGAACCTTAATTGGCGCTATTGTTCTCTTGCCTATTGTCTATTGGATGAAACAAAAGGCTACTAAAGAAGTACCGCAAAGCACCCAAGGAGCAGCGCAGCACTATAGTCGTAGCGACCTCATTAAAGGCTCCATAGTCTGCGGTATTTTCTTAGTTGGTGGTGAGTCCTTCCAGCAATTTGGCCTAGTAACTACCGATGCAGGTAAGGCAGGATTCTTAACCTCCATGTACATTGTCTTTGTGCCTATTGTAGGTTTATTCTTGGGCAAAAAGCTTAATGCCAGCATTGTCATCGGTGTCGCCTTATCTTTAGCGGGCTTATATCTCTTATGTATTAAAGAGAGTTTGAGCATTGAAAGTGGCGATTTGCTCATCTTAATTTGCGCTGTAGTCTTTACTTTCCATATTTTGGCTATCGACCACTATATTAAAAAGTGCGATGCTGTCTATCTCTCTTGCGGCCAGTTCTTTGCTGCATCTTTAATTGCGCTCATCTTAATGTTGGTTGTCGATTACGATGTCTTCTCTTGGGAGAATGTCTGGGCGGCTTCTTTAGCACTCTTATGGTCAGGTATTATGAGCAATGGCGTGGCTTATACGCTCCAAGTCGTGGGCCAAAGAGGCATGCACCCTACAATTGCGACCTTAATCTTATCTTTAGAGTCAGTTATGGCAGTGGTCTTTGGTGTTCTAATCTTAAATGAAAGCTTAACTACCAAGGAGGCCATTGGTTGTGCCTTAATCTTGGCAGCCGTAATTATTGCCCAATTAAACTTCAAAACCTTATGGGCCTTAGTTGCCAAGAAAAATAACCCTAGAGCTCCACAAAACTCTGCACTAAAACAAGGCACAGAGTCTTAGACCAATCGCCAAGAGACGCAGTAAGCAAGTTTGATTAATGAGAATAAGTCTTAACTAGCATTCTAGTATATTACAGGCTTACAAGCGCCTCTGTGCCCCATAAAATCTAGCAATGAAAGCTCTTTGCCAAAGGCTTAAATTGCACTATCTTTGTGATTGTTATCCTACTTAGATCACATATTTGCGTGAAATTTGGCCATTTGGGGTATAATGAAGAATCTTTTTTTAATTTTTCGCTAAAAACGAAAGCTTAATTAAAGTTTTCCTTATTAAAGAGCTCAAACTAAGCATCAGTTTGAGAGCTTAATGGTACATTTAATTGCAATTGCAGGGGCATTTGCAGACAACTGGAGCGCGTGTTTTTATGAACTTTGATGAGATTAAGGCACTCATTGATGAGCACAATGTTAAGTATGCTGATTTAAGATTTACCAACACTGTAGGTAAAGAGCAGCATATCACCCTACCAATTCACTTAATTACTGAGTCATTCTTTACTGATGGTAAGCTCTTCGACGGCTCTTCTATGCCTGGTTGGTGCACTATCAACAAGTCTGACATGCTCTTAATGCCAATTGATGGTCCAGTACACTTAGATCCTTTCTTTGAGGTTCCAACCATCATCATTCGTTGCGATATCTTAGATCCTCAAACTTTAGGCGGCTATGAGAAGGATCCGCGCTCCATCGCTCGTCGCGCTGAAAACTTCTTACGCTCTGAGGGTATTGGCGACGATGCTTTAGTCGGCCCTGAGCTTGAGTTCTACATGTTTGACTCCATTCGTTTCAAGAATGATATGTCTGGCTGCATGTACGAAATTGAAGACTACGAGGCTGCTTGGAACTCCGCTAAGGTTTTCGACTCTCGTGCTAACTTAGGCCACCGTCCAATGGTACAAGGCGGTTACTTCCCAGTACCTCCAGTAGACTCCTCTCAGGACATCCGTAGTGAGATGTGTGAGGTCTTAAAGACCTTTGGTATCGAGCCAGAGGCTCACCACCACGAGGTAGGTACTGCTGGTCAAAACGAGATTGCTACCAAGTTCAATACCTTAACTAAGAAGGCTGACGAAGTTATGGACTACAAGTATGTAGTTCAAAACGTAGCTAATAACAACAATAAGACTGTAACCTTTATGCCAAAGCCAATGAAGGGCGAGGCTGGTTCTGGCATGCACTGCCACATGTCTATTGTTCGTGATGGCAACAATATCTTCGCAGGTAACTTATACGGCGGCTTATCTCAAGAAGCTTTATGGTTCATCGGCGGTATTATCAAGCACGCTAAGTCCTTAAATGCTTTCACTAACGCTTCTACTAACTCTTACAAGCGCTTAGTACCTCACTTTGAGGCTCCAGTATTATTAGCCTACTCTGCTGCTAATCGCTCTGCTGCTATTCGTATTCCTCACGCAGTAAATCCAAAGACTGCTCACATTGAGGTACGTTTCCCTGACGGCTTAGCAAACCCATACTTAGCTTTCTCTGCCCTCTTAATGGCAGGCTTAGACGGCATCTTAAATCGTATTGAGCCAGGTGATCCTCTCGATAAGAACCTCTATGACTTACCACCAGAGGAGTTAACAGGTATTCCACAGGTTGCCGATTCCTTAAGCGAAGCCTTACAGGCCTTAAAGGAAGACCATGAGTACTTATTAGCTGGCGGCGTATTCACTGAAGACGCATTAAACTCCTACATTGCCTTAAAGGAAGAGGAGTGCTCTTTAGTTCGTGATACTCCACACCCAACTGAGTTCCAACTCTACTACAGCCTCTAATTGCTAATTAGACAGAGCTAAAAAAGGCGCTTGTCATTTTGACAGGCGCTTTTTTGTTGCCCCTAAAAACAGCACAACAGGCCAAAGCTCAAGGCCTGAACACAAATTAAGCTATAATAAGGCTCAATTAAAGTCAGAGCAGGATCTATCAGATCCAGTTCTAAGCATTTTGTTCATCACTAAATAGGAGAGCATAGCGCTAGAGCTTTCATTAGGTCTCGATTACATAGCCCTCATTAGGCATAGGCGCTGCTTTTAAAATTTATGACAACACCTCGTTCCATGCTGGTGACTTCAGCACTCCCATATGCAAATGGCCCTATTCACTTAGGTCATATGTTAGAGCACATCCAGTCTGACATCTTTGTCCGTTATCACCGTGCCATTGGCGACCAAGTCTATTATGTCTGTGCCGATGACTGTCACGGCACTCCAATTATGATCAAAGCCAACAATATGGGTATCACTCCAGAAGAACTCATTACTAAGGTAGGTGTTGATCATAAGGCTGACTTTGATGGCTTCTTAATTTCTTACGATAACTACTATCGTACCCACTCTCCAGAGAACCAAGAGTTCTCCACCGAGATCTATAAGAAATTACGTGACCAAGGCTATATCACTACTCGCACTATCTCCCAATTATTCGATCCAGAAAAGAACATGTTCTTACCTGATCGCTTCGTTAAGGGCACCTGCCCACGTTGCGGCGCCAAGGATCAATATGGTGATAACTGCGAAGTATGCTCTGCTACCTATGATCCAACCGATCTTAAAGATGCTTACTCCACTATCTCTGGAGCCAAGCCAGTCTTAAAGGAGTCTGTCCACTACTTCTTTGATTTACCAAAGTTCAACGATTTCTTACAAGACTTTGTTAAAAACTCTGGTGCTATCAATAAGTCAATGGCCAATAAGCTTGACGAGTGGTTTAGCCAAGGCCTTAAGGAGTGGGATATTTCTCGTGATGCCCCTTACTTCGGCTTCCAAATTCCAGATGCTCAGGACAAGTACTTCTATGTATGGTTAGATGCTCCTATTGGCTATATGGCATCTTTCAAGAACTACTGCGATAAGGCAGGCGTCAACTTTGATGACTTCTTTAAAGCTGACTCTGACAAGGAGCTCTACCACTTCATTGGTAAGGACATCTTATACTTCCACTCCTTATTCTGGCCTGCAACCTTAAAGGGCGCTAACTTACGTCTCCCATCTGGCATCTTTGTCCACGGTTATGTCACCGTCAATGGTACCAAGATGTCCAAGTCCAAGGGCACCTTTATCCAAGCTAGCACCTACTTAAAGCACTTAAAGCCAGAGTGCTTACGCTACTACTTTGCCTCCAAGCTCACCGAAGACACTGTAGATATCGACTTAAGCTTAGAGGACTTCCAAGCTAAGATTAATTCTGACATCGTAGGCAAGATTGTAAACTTAGCCTCCCGTTGCGCAGGCTTCATTACCAAGCGCTTTGAGGGCAAGTTAGCCTCCGAGCCTTTTGATCAAGAGCTCATGAGCAAGTTAGGCTCTATCAAGACTGCTGTCAACGAGGGCTATGCCAGCCGCAACTATGCAGAGGCTTTACGTGCCATTATGTCTTTAGCTGATGAGGCTAACCGCTATATTGACCGTGAGGCTCCATGGGTAATTGCCAAGGAAGAAGGCCAAGAAGATAAGCTCCAGCGCGTCTGCACTGACGGCTTAAATGCCTTTAAGGCCATCATCACCTACTTAAGCCCAGTACTCCCTGAGATCTATACCAAGGCTCAAGAGTTCTTAAACTCCGACCTCAAGTTCAATGAGGCTGAGATGCCTTTATTAGGACATCAAATCAATAAGTTTAGCCCAATGTTCACTCGTATTGATCCAAAGAACATTGAAGCTATGATCGAAGATAGCAAGCAAGACTTAGCCGCCGCTGCTGCTCCTAATGCCAAGGCAGAAAAGGCCCCTGCTGCTCAAAATCCAGATCACGGCGCTAGCGAGTACGAGCCATTAGAGAGCGAAATTACTATTGATGATTTTGCCAAGATTGATCTACGCGTAGCTACCATTACCAAAGCTGAGCACGTAGAAGGAGCTAAGAAGCTCTTACGCTTAGAGGTCGATTTAGGCTTTGAGCAACGTCAAGTCTTTGCTGGCATTAAGTCTGCCTATAAGGAGCCAGAGGCTTTAATTGGCAAGCAGGTTATCGTAGTAGCTAACCTCAAGGCTCGCCAAATGAAGTTTGGCCTCTCTGAGGGTATGGTCATGGCTGCAGGTCCTGGTAATGAGGATATCTTCTTATTATCCCCAGATGCAGGCGCCAAGAACGGCGATCGCGTTCACTAAGCCTTAAGAGCACTTAGCTAGCCGCCTCAGGGCACAAGGCACTGAGTAATCACAAGCCCCTCTCAAGCCCCCATACTTGAGTTAGGGGCTTTTTGTTTTTTCTGCGTGACCAATATCACAAATTGAAACTGATATAGTACAATGATGCCTGCATTGGTACTAAAAGCGCCCGCCCCAGCTCTAAAGAAAGAGCTTAGCGCTTAGCTATATTGTCGTTGCAGCTTATCTAAAATCTAAATTTAGCTAAGCATCTTTCCTCTTCTCAAAAAAGACTTTGTGATGTACTTTTTTCGCAGGTCCCTATGCCTGAATTTTTATGCCGCATCACCAGCATGATTCTCATTTTCTATCAGAGGTCTTTTTTACTCATGAGTAATGCACCTAAAAGTGTTTCTAGCCAGCTCTTGGTTCTGTTTAAATTAGCCTTTCCTATTATCTTAGGTAATTTTGCTTATGCGCTGCTTGGTATTACCGATATTATGATGGCAGGCATGGCAGGTACTCCTGATCAGGCAGGCGTGGCCATTGGTGGTTCCTTTTTCTTCCCTGCTCTCACCTTTATTATTGGCATGATCTCAGCATTGCATCCTGTGATTTCTCGTCACTGTGGAGCTAATACTAAAGATCAGATCCCTTCAGAGCATGCACACTCCGTGCTTGCTTGCTTTATCGTGGCTCTGATTATCATGCTAATCTTAATTGGACTGTCCATCTTTGCCATAGAGATGGATACTGACAAGCGCATGGAGCAAGTAGCTAAGGACTATGTACTTTATATTGCCTTTACTATTCCTATGCTCGCCTTGACCGTCAATGCCCGTGCTTATTGCGAGGCCATGGGCAATACTAGCGCTACTTTGTACTTTGGCTTCTTGTCAGTAATTTTAAACGTACCTTTAAACTACGTCTTTATCTTTGGTGCCTTTGGTGCTCCTGCTTTAGGTGGTGTCGGCTGCGGCGTGGCCAGCTTAATTGCTATGATCCTCTCGACCTTTATCATCTATGCCTATATGATGCTGCACCCTAAGCTCAAAGATTATCACTGGCTTAAGAATACTAGTGGCTATAGCATGGTTAAGCTCAAGAGCTTCTTAAAGCTCTCCTTGCCTTTAGGTGTATCCTCTGCCGTTGAGTGCTCTTGTTTTACCTTAATTGCTTTAATCTTAAGTCCTTTAGGCCCTACTGCTGTGTCAGCTCATACTATTACTATGTCTATGACCAGCTTCGTATTTAATATTCCGCTCTCCTTTGGTATTGCCACTTCCATTATGGTAGGTTATGCCATTGGACAAAACAATTTGCATATCTTAAAGCTCAATATCAAGGCCGCTTATGCCTCTATGCTTGTATCTATTGTAGTGAGCGTAAGCATCTTGTTCTTTGGTTCTCATAAGCTACCTCAGTTCTTTAGTACCGATGCTCAAGTATTGGCATTATCTTCTATCTTAATGCTCTTTGCCTCAGTCAACCAGAGTTTTGAGGGTATTCAGACTATCCAAGCCTTTATCTTACGTGGCTTTAAAGATACCACTACTATCCTCATGGTGACTATCATTGCCTTCTACTGCGTAGCTTTGCCTTTAGGCTATAGCCTATGTTATGGCTATATATCGTTGCCATTTGACCATATCTTTGCTGACACTGGTCTGACAGGCCCACGCGGCTTTTGGATTGGCCTCTTTTGCGGCCTGCTCTCAGCTGCCATCTTATATCGCTTCCGTGTGCTTCATCACTACCGAGCCTTAAAGCACCAGCTAGCTACTCAAGCCTAAACACCAAAACCAGAATCAATCCCCGTTCAAGGAGCTCACCTCCAACAACACTAAAGCTCCTTAACTCCAAGGCCCCAGCCTCTAACAAGGCAGGGGCCTTGTGCATTAACAACACCAACCATCTCAAACAAAAGCTAAAACTTAAGAACTCTCTCTCACTCGCTTAAGCTCATCGCGTACTTCCATTAAGGCAAAGCCCAACAAATTTAAGCCGCGCCATTTGTTTATATTAGTAGCATCCTCATGATCAGCGGCCAAGCCTATACCCCAGATCTTATCGACAGGGCTAGCCTCAACTAAAAGTCTATTGTGAGTAGACAACAAAAAGTCAGCTAAGTCTGGGTTTTGGCTAAATTTGCACCAATTGCCCATCAGTACAATCGAATGCTTAAACTTATCCCAGAGTTCTTGATCAAAATTGCTTACTTGACGCCCCAGCGCTTTAATGAGCTTAGGCTCTTTACTTAAGAGCAAACGCTCTTTAATGTCTAGATCACCAAAGAGCTCGGCCTTGCAAGCCATCATAAATTGCTCTGCACAACAATATTGTTCTCCTCGATAAACAAAGCTAGAGGGATACCATTGACTAAGACTACTCTTATCTACAATGCCAGCCTGAGACTGATGATGGCCCCAAAACAAACACATACGCCTTGGATGCTGCTGCTTGACCCAAGCTATATCGTATTTAGGTAATCCATCAGCTTGCCATGCACAAATCTCAAATTGCTGAGGGCTAACTAATAAGTAGCTCTTTTGCCCTACTAAAGGTTCAATCCATGAGGCCATACATATTATTCTCCTTGAAACTGAGGCCCAATCTTTAAAAGCTCATTTTCCTATTGTTAGTCGTTTTCATGCCTAATGGCAATAGCAGCCCCTTCCTAAATAGTGATGCCTTTAATAATCTAATCAAAAAAAATCCTTTCCCTTAGACATACTATAGCCCTCTAGGGCACTGCTGCACTGATAAGGCTATGGGGCTGCAATGAGCTTATAAGGAGAGCTAGAAGATTCACAGCACGGGATTGAGGTCTATAGAAAAGAAAGGCCTTGCCTAAAGGGAGTAGGCAGGGCCTTTTGTTTTGTTGCTCAAAATTATAAATAAGCCATACTAAGCTATACGGCCAAGCATCTGGGACTTGGCAAGAAAATGGGGCCTTATTGTATTGGGGCGGCATCTACTCTAAAAAGAGAGCTCTTAGTGCTCAAGCAGAGCTTGAGAAGAGCTAGGCAAAAAAGGGGGCCAAAGAGTGCCCCCGTCACCGATTGAACTTCCTGTTAGGAACTGGTCCTCATTTAGCGCTTAAGCGTGCATGGATACTTGAGGTTGAGGGTGCTTATCTGGGTGCTCGCCTACTAATTGGAAGATAGCCCAATTAGCCACGTTAGTAGCGTGGTCAGCAATACGCTCTAAGTATTTAGCGATCATGATTAAATCGACAATAGTCTGTGGGGTATGGCCTTGCTCAGTAATTAAAGAGACCATTAAGTCACGAGCTTGTACCAAATACTCATCTACCTCATCATCACGGTCGATAACATCGCGAGCCAGCTCAATGTCTTGGTTAATAAAAGAGGTTACTGCATCTTGCACCATAGAGCGTGATGCCTTTGCCATCTTTTCAATGAGCTTGAAATGAGGCTGCTCTTTATAATCTAAATTCATAACAATCTCAGCAATATCGCTAGATTGGTCGCCAATACGCTCCATATCGGTAATGAGCTTTAAGGCTGAGCTAACTAAACGCAAATCAGAGGCAATTGGCTGTTGATGCAAAATGATGTTTAAGCATAAGTTCTCAATCTCGCGCTCTTTTTGGTCGACTACAAAATCAGCTTTGTAGATCTTACGAGCTAATTCCTTATCGCCCTCTTGCAAAGCCTTAATGGCACCTGATAAGGCATCATCACATAACTTTCCTAAGTTCTCGAGCTCCTCATTGAGCTCACGTAACTGCTTGTTGTAATGCTCACGCATAATGTAAATCCTTAAAATACCTAGTCTTACCCTTACTTAAGAGGCAGCCTTATGGGCTACCTCTTTTAAAGTGAAGCTGAGTAGAGCTTAAGTACGATTAGCCGAAACGACCAGTGATGTACTCTTCAGTACGCTTGTCTTGTGGCTTGCTAAAGAGGTCATCAGTGTTATTAAACTCAACTAAATCGCCTAAGAGGAAGAAGGCAGTATCATCGGAGATACGTACAGCCTGCTGCATATTGTGAGTTACCATGATGATGGTGTACTGCTCTTTTAACTCGACAGCTAAATCTTCAATCTTCGAGGTAGAAATTGGGTCTAAGGCAGAAGTTGGCTCGTCCATTAAAAGTACGCTTGGTTGGACAGCTAAGGCACGAGCGATACATAAACGCTGTTGCTGACCTCCAGAGAGGCCTAAAGCAGAGGTCTTAAGACGGTCTTTAACTTCATCGAAAATGGCAGCTTGTCTTAAGCTACGCTCAACAATCTCATCTAACTCGCTCTTGGCATGCACGCCATGAGTACGTGGGCCATAAGCGATATTGTCGTAGATGCTCATTGGGAATGGATTTGGCTTTTGGAATACCATGCCCACTTCCTTACGTAAGGCAGAAACATCTAAGTTCTTATCTAAAATCTCTTGACCGTGATACTTGATAGAACCAGTGGTGGTAACGCCATCTACAAGGTCATTCATGCGGTTTAAGGTCTTGATGAAGGTGGACTTACCGCAGCCAGATGGGCCGATAAAAGCGGTAATGGCATTGGCCTTAATCTTCATATTGATATCCTTTAGGGCATGATGAGCGCCATTGGAATACCAAAGATTGAAGTTATTGACATCAAAAACTAAATTATCAACATTACTATTAATAGAAGCAGTCGCAGTCATGGATATATCCTGCCCTCAGCTTATGCACTGGAGGGTCTTATACAAAGGAAGTTAATCGAAAATACTTAGTGCCACTTACTTAAGCTCGCTGTAAGTACCTGCTTCCTAAATTTTTAGTTTAAAGTTAGGTAAGGCTATTGAGAGCTTTTAAAGTCTTGTCTTTAGCCTGTGGCACTAAGGGCAAACCTTATGTTGTTGTTTTTTAAATCATGAGACTATTAAGCGCGAGCCTTGCCAGCTTTCTTCTTTAAGCGTGCACCTAAGGTGCTGGCTAATAAGTTGATGATGAGGCTCATTAATAACAAGATAGCGGCGATTACGAAGGCTACCTCAAACTCTCCTTGCTCCTTGGCATAGACATACAAGGCAACGGTCAAGGTGGCACCAGAGTTAGCTAAGCCGTCGATAAAACCATTTAAAGCGTGAGCAAAACCTGCGGTAAATAATAAAGCGGCAGACTCACCTAACATACGTCCTACAGCTAAGATACAACCAGTTACGACACCGTCGACACAGCATGGGAGCACTACAGTCTTAATCACACGGAACTTGGCAGCACCTAAACCAAAAGCACCCTCACGATAACCAGTAGGAACGGTCTTTAAACTCTCTTGAGTAGTACGAATAATGGTAGGTAAGGTCATGATAACTAAGGTTAATGCACCAGCTAACAGTGAGGTTTGTAGACCTAAGAACTGGCAGAAAATGAGCATACCGACTAAACCGTAAATGATAGATGGGATACCAGCTAAGGTCTCAATGGCGTACTCAATGGCATTTACCAAACGACGAGAGGTAGCGTACTCATTTAAGTAAATGGCAGCTCCCACACCTAAAGGCAGTACTAAAACTAAGGCAGCTACGATGATATAAACAGTGTTTAAGATATCAGGTAATACGCCAATAGAGCGGGTTAAGTAACTTGGCTTGGTAGAGAGAATCTGCCAAGAGAAGTGAGGAATAGATTGAATTAAGATATAAGCAATTAAGAAGAACACCAAAGAGACAGTTAAGGCAGTACATAAGTACATCATGCTCTTCATAAAGGAGCTATAAAACTTGCGCGCCATGGCGTTCTTACTTGGAGCAAACACAGATACTTGGCCCTTACCCTTGGTGTGTGGGCCTACAGCATTTAAGCTAACTGATTCAGACATATTCTTATTCACAATACTGCTCCTGAGCAACATAACAGGAGATAAAAACTGCTAATGATTGACTGTTTTTCTAAGGCCCCACCAAGCTTTTTATCCTTGCGCTTATGGGGCAAACTTCAATGAGAACTTATTTTTGGCCCTTCTTTAAGATGAGGTTTAAAGTGGCATTGATTAACATGATGAACACGAAGAGCACTAAAGCAATGGAGAATAAAGCGTCGCGTTGTAAACCTGCGGCATAAGACATCTCAGAGGCCACTGCAGTAGTTAAGAAGCGTACGGACTCGAAAATAGATGGCATATTAGGGACATTACCTGCGACCATCATTACGGCCATGGCCTCACCGATAGCACGGCCTACACCTAAAACTACAGCTGAGGCAATACCACTTTTAGCTGCTACAACACTGACACGAAAAACAGTTTCAATCTTATTGGCACCCAAGGCTAAGGAACCTAATTCATACTCCTCTGGCACAGCGCGCAAAGCAGTAATCGAAACCTTAATAATGGAAGGTAAAATCATGATGGTTAGCACTAAGATAGCAGCTAATAAGCTAGCACCATCAGGTAAGTTAAAGACCTTTTGTACTAAAGGTACTAAGACCAACATACCGATAAAGCCGTACACTACAGATGGAATACCTGCCAGTAAATCAATCATTGGCTCAATGGCATTGGCAATAGAGCGTGGAGCAATCTTGGCTAAATATACAGCACAGAAAAAGCCTAATGGTAAGCCCAAGATAATGGCACCACCAGTACCGTAAAAAGATGTAAGAATAAAAGGAAGAATACCAAACTTTGGCTCTGCGGCAGTAGATGCCCAAGTATCGCCAAATAAGAAGTCGATTAAACCAACTTCGTAGATAGCTGGAAGACCAGCGATAATTAAATAAATGCTAATTAAAATAACTAAGGCGATATTAATCAAGCCAAAGCATAAGAAGAAATAGCGTGCTGCCTCTTCGATATCGAAGCGAGAAGACTTGGTTCTAATCATTTGCAAAACAGGTCAATCAATCGAACATATCGCCTCATCTACAACAACTACTCTTTGTTTTAGGCGATAATTTAAGCGCATCTGACAGCCATAATAATCAGGAGGCCAGTCAGTTTTTCAGTAAGTTAAGTTCTTTCCTAGGCCGCCTAAGAGGCACTCTAGACGTCCTAGGAGAGCAAGAGCAAGCTATACTTTCTTGCTAAAAGAGCACTTAGTGCTGGGCTGGAACTACGCCAGTCATCTTGATAACTTCAACAGCATCCTTAGATAAGGCATAGTCTAAGAAAGACTTAACTGCCTCGCTCTGTTGCTTGTCCTTCTTGGTAACTAATAAGAATGGACGCTGTAACTTGTAAGAACCATCCTTGATGGTAGCTTCAGTGGCCTGTACACCATCTACGGTAACAGCCTTAATCTTCTCAGATACGGCAGCTAAAGAAGCATAACCTACTGCATTGACGTTCTTAGATACGGTGGTAATTACGTCACCAGTGGAGGTTAACTCTTGACGATATTGGCAAGCATCCTTGGTTAAGGTTACAGACTCAAAGCCATCACGGGTACCAGAACCAGCCTCACGGCCAATTAATACGATAGGACGATCCTCACCACCTACTTCCTTCCAGTTGGTGAACTTGCCTGTATAAATGTCCTTGATTTGCTCTAAGGTTAAGTCATTAACGGAGTTTTGAGGGTTAACAACTAATACGATACCGTCTAAAGCTACTACGTGAGCATCTAAAGTCTTAGCCTCGGCATCCTTTAGGCCACGGGAGGATAAACCGATGTCAGTACGACCCTCTTGGGCAGCAGCGATACCAGCGCCAGAGCCAGTTGGGCTGTAGGTGAACTTAATGTCAGAATGCTCTTGGGTGAAGGACTCACCTAAAGCACCGATTAAGTACTCCATAGAGGTAGAACCGTCGGTAGATACGGCACCAGCAGCGTGAGCAGGCATTAAAGAAGCGGAAACTAAAGCAGCGCTAGCGGCTAATGCAGTGAATAACTTGTTGAACTTCATAAAAATCACTCTCCTTGATTTAAGTTGCGACTATAGTAAAAAGCGAACGTTAAATAAAAAGAGCTCAATTGTTAAATGACTGTAAATTTGCTCAAATTTTTTGCTATAGCTCACAAAATTTTATTCAGACTCCACTACCACCGCCAAAAGCCTTTACTTATGGCATTTACAACCCCAAACCTAGATAATTCCCGTCATCTTACACCACCAAGACAATTTAAATTCCTAACTCCACCAATGCCATACATACGCCATTTAGTCACAATTGTTAAGTTTTTGTGAAAGAGCCAAATTTTTACTTAAAAATCCTCAGCACTCGATGATAGCCCCTCTCTCCCATAGCCAAAGTTAAATACAAGTTAAGCTCTACTAAGGCCTTTTAACCCCATAATTGCGCCTTTTTGTTAACTGCGCTCCTAGCTCTTTTAGCTCACTTAGACTATGATAGCTATAGTCCCTTCATGACTGATTTTTTCTTCTAGGCATCATTCACTCACAATATGGCAATCTATTACTTTCTCTTATTTGTCTCCCCTCTCAATTAGGCCTATCCAAGCCTAAGAGCTCACTGTGCTCTAAAAAGAAAGTAATAGCCATAATCTGGCGCCCCTACTCTAGGCATCAGCCTATGCGCCACTGTGCCCCTAGCAGGTAATTGTAAGTGAGGGAGTTGCGATGCAATCTAGTCTGCTCCACGAGATTAAACATACAGCCAAGCTCTTTGGCCCCATTTTCTTGGGACAAATTTCTACTACAGCTACAGGAGTAGTCGATACAATTATGGCAGGCGCTGCTGGAGCTCAGCACTTAGCAGGAGTTGCCATTGGCGCAGCCTTCTTTTGGCCTACTTGCCTTTTTGTCATTGGTTTAGCTCTTATTGTGCAGCCAAGCGTAGCCCAATTACGCGGCGCTCAAGAATTTAATAAGATTGCCCCTTATGTCCATTTATCTACAGTGGTAGTCCTAGGAGTATCCTTGCTCTTAGCTCTGCTTACCTGTTTATGGCCCTATGCTTTTGTTCTTATTCCCAATAGCGATCAAAGCATGCTCCATATAGGTACTTGGTATTTAATTACTACAGCTGTGGGCATTCCTGGCTTTGCGCTCTTTGCCCTAATGCGCAATTATTGGGAAGGGCTGGGCATTACTCTGCCCTCGTCATTCTTTGGCTTTTTTGCCCTGATCATCAATGTGCCGCTCAACTATATCTTTATCTTTGGCAAATTTGGAGCTCCTGAGCTTGGCGGTATCGGCTGTGGTGTAGCCACTACGATTACTGTCTATTTGACTGTAGCCTTGATGTTCTTTTATGTAAGATTAAGTACCAGCTTTAGTCATTGCCGTATTTATACCCAAAGCTACATCATTACTTGGCCACAGGTGAAGCACTATTTGTCTTTAGCTATTCCTTTGGGCTTTTCTACTACCATTGAAATGGCATGCTTTTCCTTGGTAGCTTTTTTCTTGGCTCCTTTTGGCCCCATTACTATTGCCAGTCACTCCGTAGCTATGAATATCTCAGGTGTGATCTATATGATTCCACTTTCCATTGCTTCAGCCGTGGCCATTCGCGTAGGCGCTAGCTTAGGTGCACAAGATTGGGAGGGAGCCAAGCGCGCTACCCTAGCAGCCTTAATTTTAGGTCTGGGCTGCTATGCTACTTACTTTAGCGTGCTCTTATGCTTTAAAGAGCAAATTGTTGCGCTCTATAGCCAAGATCCCAAGGTTCAAGTCTTAGGAGTTACGCTCTTGCTCTTTTGCTTAGTGTACTTGCTCCCTGAGAGTATTATGACAGTAGCTTCAGGCGTGATGCGCGGCTTTAAAGACACCAAGGTCATCTTTATTATTACGCTTACGATCTACTGGTTAATTGGCCTACCTGTAGGCATAGTGCTATCCCATGGCCTTATTTGTGATAATCCTATGGCCGCCCAAGGCTTTTGGATAGGCTTTATTTGCGCACTCTCTAGCGGTTGTATTTTTTATGTCGCGCGTATTCTCTATCTCTTTAAGCGCCAGCACCTCCCTAAGACTTTTCATTAGGGAATGAGCGAGCGTTTTTTATTTTTCTCTGTGCTCAAGAAGGCATTCAAGGCTCTGCATTCTACCAATTAGCGAGCACAGCTTATTTAAGAATGAGCCTCCCATCTATTGAATATTGCTTATTCGTCTTAGGACTTAATTTCGGAAAAGTGTTATGCCAAATAATATTAAGCCAGAGGGCCCATGCACATTCAATGTTGCGAGCGATGAAATAGTACCGAGCTACGCTCATGACATTAAACGAACCTTTAAACTCTTTTGGCCTATTTTCTTAGGTCAAATTGCCACTACAGCCATGTCCGTGGTCGATACTGTTATGTCTGGTATTGCAGGCCCAGTGCAATTGGCAGGCGTGGCCATTGGTGCTTCATTTTATTGGCCAGCAGTGCTCTTTATTGTCGGTATGTCCTTGGCTATTCAGCCTACTGTAGCGCAATTGCGCGGTGCAGGACGATCCGATCTAATTGCTCATAAGCTGCATTTAGCTACAGTCATTATCTTAATTACCTCTTTGATTATTGGCGTAATTGTCAGTCTGCTGCCGCTTTTATATAAGCTTATGCCTGATGTGGATCAAGAAATGGTGCGCGTCGGTCAGGGCTATTTAATTGCTGTGGCCTTAGGTATGCCAGGCTTTGCCATGTTTAATATCTTGCGTGGCTATTGGGAAGGCCTTGGTAATACAATTCCATCGTCAGTGTTTGGCACTATCGCCCTCATTCTCAATATCCCTTTAAACTATGTCTTTATCTTTGGTAAATGGGGGGCTCCTGAGTTAGGCGGTATCGGCTGTGGTGTGGCGACGACTATTACCATCTATATCACTGTGATTTTCATGTTAATTTACATCAAAAAATCACCTTACTATGCCAACTATCGTATTTATGAGCGCTGGTTTACCACCACATGGTCTGAGGTCAAAGAGTTCTTGCACTTTGCCTTTCCACTAGCTCTTTCTACCACTATTGAAGTGACCTGTTTCTCTTTAGTAGCCTTGCTTTTAAGTCCTTTTGGACCAATTACGGTGGCCAGTCACTCTATTGCTATGAACGTCTCAGGTATTGTCTTTATGATCCCTCTGGCCATTGCTTCAGCTACTACCATTAGAGTAGGCGAGGAAATGGGCGCTGGTCACTGGAGACGTGCGCTGCGTACTACCTTGGGTGCTATGTACTTAGGACTCTTTTTCTATGTCATTTGCTTTGTGACCTTGCTCTTTGGCCATGGCCTGATTATCGAGCAATACACCTCTGATCCTGAGGTTTATGCCCTAGGATCTATCTTATTGCTGTTTTGTACTGCTTATTTACTGCCAGATAGCTTGCAAGTGATTTCCATTGGCGTGCTGCGTGGCTTTAAGGACTCCAAGACTATCTTTGTGATTACCATTATCGCCTACTGGATTGTCGGCATGCCAATTGGCTATACCCTAGCCTATGGCATTATAGGCTCAGAGCCTATGGCCGCTCAGGGCTTTTGGGTGGGATTTATCTGCGCCTTAACTTGCGCTAGTATTCTTTACATTGCCCGCATCATCTATCTCTTTAAAAAGCGCACCTTACCTCGCACCTTTGTGCTCTCTAGCGCCGCTACCATGAACCAAATCCAACAAGAGATAGCTAACGAGCAACAACAAGCTAAAACCGCCCCTGACAAGGCATATGAGGATCAATAATAAGCACCTGCTCACTTACCAAGGGCACCTAGCACGGTGCCCTTTTCATCCCTACTTCCTACCCTGCCCTACTATTTCAGCTGCTTATATGAGGGTAGATAAAAATAAGGCACCGTCAAGAGGTGCCTGAGTATTAAAAAGGCGAACCTGTTAGAGCTCGCCCCAAATATAAAAGAGAGAATATGCTATACGGTTTTATTGACCTAATAAGCTTAAAGCGATATTTGGACGCTGGTTAGCTTGAGCCAAGATAGCCTGGGAAGACTGCTGAATGATATTATTTTGAGTTAAAGCAGCAGTTTCAGAGGCAAAATCGGTATCACGAATACGGGAACGAGCATCAGACTGATTTTCAGACACATTTGCCTGATTGCGTATAGAAGATTCCATTCTATTCTGGATCGCGCCTAATTCTGCGCGCTTAGAATCCACTGCTTGAATGAATTTATCGATGTTACCTAAGGTAGCAGTAGCGGCACCAACAGAAGAGATACTCCAACGCATTAAATTAGCATTCTTATCGTCTTTTACCAAGCCTGTCTTAGAGGCATCAGCTAATGCTTCAAATTTAGGAGCACCGCCAGGCATCTGATCTGCAATGCCTGTCATATTAAAAGCTTTACACCATACTAAGCTGATGGTATCGCCCTGATTAGCGCCTACTTGAAAGATCATCTTGCCCTTATCGTTACCAGTGCCAGGGATTAAGCTCTTGCCACCAATACCATCTAAAATGGTGGCACCTGCAAAGGTGGTTTGTGAAGCAATACGAGTAATTTCAGCAGATAACTGAGAGACTTCTTGTTGTAAAGCCTCACGGTCTTCTTTGGTGTTGGTACCGTTGGCAGATTGGACAGCTAAGACACGGATACGCTGGAGCATATTGGTGGTCTCATCGAGCGCACCTTCGATGGTCTGAGCTAAAGCAATACCGTCATTGGTATTGCGATTTCCTTGGTTAAGTCCGTTGATTTGTGAGGTAAGACGATCTGAAATTTGCAAACCTGCGGCATCATCTTTGGAAGAATTAATGCGCAAGCCCGAAGCTAAACGCTGGTAGTTGACGTTTAAGCTATTGGTCGCATTAGTTAATTTTCTTTGAGCATTAATGGAACTGACATTAGTCTGTACATATAGGGCCATAATCAAATTCTCTCTAAAAAACTGGCCCAAGTTACAAAAGCTCAAGCCGAGGTTGCAAAAAAAGATTTACTGTACTGCTTACCAACTGCAGATAACATGCCATGTTTGAGTGGCAATTGGTGAGTAATATCTAATTTTTAAGGGCTTTATATGGCTCCCTGATACGACTAAGGCACCGTGACGGTGCCTTAGGAAAATTGTTTAGTTCTATAAGGGCCCAAGAGGCCTTTTGGGGCCTGTAAGGCTTAGGACTTGGAACGGGCAAAGCCAAACCAGTGGAGGTAGTAATAGCCGTAGAAGCATAAGATGAGTACGAGCAGGCCGATAAAGGAGACATAGTAGCGCCAAGTTTGCACATCGGTGAAATTAGGGCGGGTCTCGGCAGAGACAAAATTGCCTAAATGGCAACCACGGGCAGTACACTTAATCTCACGACCATAGCCACCTGCGTTATCCCATAAGTAATGAGGGAAGCGTAGCATCACGCCTTCTTTAGCAAAGTGCTGATTACACTTATCGACAAAATTAGCCATGAAGTTCATAAAGGCCTTAGGGTCGGCACCTAAGCGGCGCATATCAATATAATTGACACCTGGCTCGACGGTGAGCTGATAATTAGCCACTAAGAATTGACCAGCATAAGATAAATCATCTAATGGCATGCCATCAGGGTCGACATCCACACGCACAGTCACATTACGGCCTAAATTAATATTGCCACTGACAAAAGTATGGCTGGTTTCGCCATTAACATAATCAATGACAGTATTAGAGCGTAAGGTCAGATCTTTAATCTTATGGATAGCTCCTGAGGGGCCGCTTAAATTAAAGATACCGCTATGGATAATCACACGATTAGCGTTGACATTACCCAAGATGGTGGACTTACCTGCAAAGTGGCGGATATTTAAGCTCGAGCCACTAATATCACCTGCCAAGACTACACGGGACTTTTCATTACCCTCATAGATCTGATTCTCAGCATCTTGCAAGATAGGCTGATTAAACTCATTTAAGAGCACGCCTAAATTAATATCGGTAGTAAGCTTGCGCTCAATTACCTCCTTGACGCTTAAGCCTGGCTCAAATTCAGAGGCAGGTAATTGCACTTGAGCATGAGCCAGCTTGGTATTGTTTACATCATGGTAGAGCATGACTGTGCCCTTTTCATAAGGGCTTGGGATTGGGTTCCAATAGGAGACAATACCTCCATTGACCACAGCATCAGCCGTCATGAAGATATTTTTTACCAAGGAGGATTCATCAATCCAGATAGCTGCACGAGCACCTTCGACCACACCATCAATAATCAAGTCTTGAACTTGAGGGCCTTTTAAATCATCAAGTAAGGGCACCTTGGATACCTGCTCTTCGCTAGCTGTGCCTTGTAAAAAGTCCAAGGTGCGCACACGTACATAAGAGCCACGATATTCAATAAAATCAGAGTAAATATTCGATCCCATATCGACACGAATACCAATACCGCGACTACCTAATGCGCCTACATAGCCAGAGATATAGGCTCTATTATCGCAACCATAATTAAAGCCAATGCCCACACTATCATCACCTGAGGTCACAATGGAGGACTTAGGGGTCTGGTAATAGTAATTATGGGAGCCATCGACTCGCACACCAATGGAGCCCTCGCCCATAGAGGAGACTATTGAGCCATGGATAACATCGTTATAGGATCCATAAATATGCAAGCCAACACCTAAAGGCATACGCGAAGGGCGCTTGATATTGTAAGTACCTGCGCGGTGATCATAAAAAGCATAAGGACGACGGGCATAGCGGGTAATACGTTGCTCGGCCGTACCAAAGCTATAAATAGAATTACCAAAGAACTCACGAGGTTCTAAGCGATAGCCTAAATCTGAGAGCAAGGCCATCTCCAACTCAGTTAAGAAAGTGTAATTCTTGTACTGATCGGACGACAAGATAGTATTGCGCAAGTGCAAGGTAGGCTTGCCCAAAGGGGTAAAGGACACAGGAATACCATATAAGTCCACTTTCTCAGGCACAATCGAATAGCCATCAGCCTTATCTGACTCACTATCAGCAAAGGTAACTTCACTCTTATCAGTATCCTTGTCGTCTTTAGATAAGGAGAAAGTCTTATTCTTAGAATAAGCTTGAAGCTTAGCCTCATCTTGGGCTTGGCTGTGGGCCTTTTGCGTAAATTCTTGGTACTTTAAGAGCTCATCTTTGGCCACAGCCTCATAAGCTATGGCTTGCGGGGCAATATTCACATCAGGGGTGCCAAGCTCTAAGGAAGCCTTAGCATGTAAATTAAAGTCAGTATCTTCATTGCCAGGAGCTAAGAGGCGATTGACCTCTGAGCCGACAAAGTACAATTGGCAATGCTTAGGCTTATCAAGCTTAGTGCAATCCTTGCCTATAGTTTTATAGCTGGTCTTATCGTCAATAAAGCCCTTGAGAGTAGGCGAGTATAAATGCTTATCTAAAGAGTGCAAGGGAGCATTAAAGGCTTGCTTATGCTCATCAAAAGAGGTGTGAAAGCCAATAAAGCGCGCCCCTACTTCCATGCCTTGGGCAAAGAAATTAGCCTTGAGCACATTAGGGGTAGTCTGACGAGGAACGCCAGTATAAATGCCTTCTTTTTCAATTTCAGGAATAGGCATAGATAAGAGCAAGACGCCATTGTACTTTTGATCAGCCTTACACTTACCCTTTAAGTCAGCTTCAATATAGCTCAACCCCTCACAAGGGCCCTCTTGGTACACCTGATCACGCACCATATTTAAGTGATAGAGCGGATAGGACTTAGAAGAGCCTTGGCTGCTCACTACTAACTTTTGATAACTACCCTTGGTTCCTAAAGCCACGCCTGCACGGGCTTGGTTTAAGTGATGAGCATTTACAAAGAAAGTAGGAATTTGATAAGTCGAGGCTTGCGGAGTGTACATATGGAACAAATAGGCAATAAATGAGATGCCCTTATGGAGCTCTTCTGCCATATTTTGCTGTTTGTCCTCATAGGCAATGAGCATGTCATCGCTTAATTTAAAAGGAATGGTCTTAAGCAAATTCTCAGAGCCATCGGCCGTACTCATTAAAGTCTCAACATTACCAAAGACTTTTAAATTTAAATAATGACCATTGGCAGCACGCACATCGACTACGGAATTAGCCTCAGAGGTATTGCCAAGACCAAAGATACGTCTTAGCAAAGAAGGACGATCTTCTTTGACAGGAGACTCTTGGAGGTCTTTGGTTTGTACGGCAGCAGCACGCGCAGAGGCGGCATTATTGCGCGACTCATGCATGGCACTATTGGCCTTTAAGAGTTCTTTGACTTGCTGGACACGCTGGGCTTTTTCGACATCTTCTTGATGTTGGCGGTCCAGATCAGCCTTAGCTTTAGCTCTAGATTGCGCTTGAGCCTCTTGGGCAGACTTGGTAATACTATCTTTTAAAGACTGGAAGCTCTGGGCATAAATTTCAATTTCATTATTGCCACTACTGGAGCTTGAGGCTGCACTATTTTGCTCAAAGGACTTAGCTTGGGCTGCAATTTGCTCTCGGGCACGATTACGAGCACGCTCTAGGGCTAAGGCACGTTCTTGCTCTAAAGTAGAGACCGCACTATCGTGCTTAGCTTCCTCATAATCAATAGCATATGCAAATGAGACAACGCTAGCGCCTAGCCATAGGGCTAGGGCTACTGATAAGGTACGTTTAACCATAAGAACTACAACCTATGAGAGCAAAGACTCAATCGAGCACAAACTCAATCTTGCCATCCAAAAGGTGAGGGCTTTAGAACTCAGCTGGATTTAAGAGCACTACGCGACCTGAGCGCTCATTTAAGGCCTGCTGCAAGATCTCTTGGTTAATATCGGGATGTTTGAAAAATTCTTCTTGCTCTTTAGTAAATTTAAATGGCACATTGCGATCTAAGGTCTCAAATTCCTCTTCATTCATCGACAGAGGCTGATGGACCTCAATATATAAATTGCCATCGCTATCTTGAGCAGTCTTAATTGGTTCATTAATGAACTCTACACGAGTACCTACAGGAACATTGTTAAATAAGTACTCAATATCATCATTGCGCAATCTAACGCAACCATGGCTAACACGCAGACCAATACCAAAGTCAGCATTAGTGCCATGAATGGCATATAAACGGCCAATATAAATGGCAAATAAGCCCATAGGATTATCAGGACCTGCTGGCCATACTGTAGGCAAGGTCTCGCCACGGGCACGGTATTCTGCGTGCATCTTTGCAGTTGGAGTCCAAGTTGGGTTGGCGCGCTTACGCTCTACTTTAGTGACCCAATTTAAAGGAGTGTCAGTACCGAGTTGACCAATACCAATTGGCAAGACATCTACTTGATCATCATGATAATAATAAAGACGCATCTCAGGGCTATTGACAATAATGCCCTCGTGCTTGGTATTAGGCAGCAAAGCCTTTTGCGGAATAATTAAATTCGTACCATTGACAGGCACAATAGGATCAACGCCAGGATTAGCTTCAATTAAATTAGATAAACCTAATTGATATTGAGCTGCCACGAACTCTAAAGTGGTAGTACCGCCGCGCTCAATTTGGTAAGTGCTATCTTGTCCTACCATAATAGTGTTTTGGTCATAAGGATAAGTTGCAGCATGGGCATCACACTGGTAGGCACTGGCAGTTAGTGCCAAAGCGGCACAGGAAAGTGCAAGTGTTCTACTTGCCTTTTCAGACAAAATGGGACTAAAAGCATTAAACATGAGACCATCCTACCAAGACTAATTAAAACTGAAGCTTCAAAGACAAAATTTACCATCATAAGGCCATGGATACAAGCTTTTAAGCCCAAAGGGCTCCATAAGCGCCTCTCTTGGTGCTTGCAGGACGCACAAGTTTTGTGCACTCCCCCTTTTTATGCACCTTTTATGCTACTAGCTGTCCATCCTTCTAGCCCCTTAATTTGAGCTTTGTCACAGCGTGCCAAGTAGAGCTATGATGGCACTAGGTAGCGCTTTGTACCCCTGTAACTCAACGTACATAAAAGAGCTTTTAGCTATGAGGTCGCATTACCTTAAATTAGCCTTTTTCTAGGCACATCTTAAATCTTAGTTCTAATCGTGGCACAATAGGGCACTTGCATACTAAGGATACTGGCTAAGTTTAGTTGTCTATACTAATTGCATTGTGACTTTAGTCTAGACAAGTTAGCTTAGCTCAACCTTAGTTAAAGTCCGACCTAAAGAGCACCTTTGAGATTTAAGAGCGTTAGGATTACATGCGCTCTTTTATTGTCTTTAGTGTCCTAAGCATTAATTTTGATTACTTTTGGGAGCAGTCTTTATGGCAACTAATGTTGCATACAACCCACTAGAGCTCGAGTCTGAGGTACAAAAGTACTGGGATGAGCACCAAACATTCCAAGTTAAAGCCGATCCAAATAAAGAGAAGTTTTACTGCCTAGTAATGTGGCCTTATCCATCAGGTCGACTTCACATGGGTCACGTACGTAACTACACCATCGGTGACGTAATTGCCCGCTATCAAAGACTCAATGGCAAGAACGTTATCAACCCAATGGGATGGGATGCTTTCGGTTTACCTGCTGAAAATGCCGCTATTCAAAACAATACCCATCCTGCAAAGTGGACCTATTCTAATATTGACTACATGAAGCATCAGTTAGTCTCATTAGGTCTTTCTTACGATTGGGCCCGTGAGATTCCATCTTGTGCTCCTGAGTACTACAAGTGGGAACAAAAGTTCTTCACCGAGCTCTACAAGAAGGGCTTAGCTTACAAGAAGGTTTCCAACGTCAACTGGTGTCCACACGACAAGACCGTGCTTGCTAACGAGCAGGTTGAAGATGGTTGCTGCTGGCGCTGTGGTACCGCCGTTGAATTACGTGAAATTCCACAGTGGTACTTAAAGATTACCGACTATGCTCAAGAACTCTTAGACGATATCGATAAGCTTGAGGGCTGGCCAGAGCGCGTCCGCACCATGCAGCGCAACTGGATTGGTCGTTCTGAGGGTTTATCCATCACCTTTAAGCTTGAAAATTCCGACGAAACCGTTGAGGTCTATACCACCCGTCCAGATACCTTCATGGGCGTTACCTACATGGCAGTATCTGCCAACCACCCTGTAGCAAAGCGCGCTGCCGCTTCTAATCCAGAGCTTGCCGCTTTCTGCCAAGAGTGCTTAACTCACAAATTTGCAGAAGCTGATATTGCTACTATGGAAAAGAAAGGCATGCCAACTGGCATTAATGCCATTCATCCATTAACTGGTGGTTTAGTCCCTATCGTAGTCGCTAACTTCGTAATTATGGATTACGGTACTGGTGCTGTGATGGCCGTACCTGCTCATGATGAGCGCGACCACGAGTTTGCTACCAAGTACAATTTACCTATCAAGCAAGTTATTGCTCCATTAGATGGCTCTGAGATAGACGTAGTAAAGGAAGCCTATGTTGAGCATGGCAAGACCGTAAACTCTGGCGAGTTTGATGGCCTTGAGTTCCACGATGCTTGGGAGGCTATTGCCAAGAAGCTTGAGGGCATGGGTATTGCCAAGCGCACTGTAAACTTCCGCTTACGAGACTGGTGTATTTCCCGTCAGCGCTACTGGGGTGCTCCAATCCCAATGTTAACCGTAGAGGAGACTGGCGAGTTAGTTCCTGAGCTTGAGGAAAACTTACCTGTAGTATTACCAGAGAATGTCAAGATTGATGGCGTGAACAACCCATTAACCACTGACCCTGAGTGGTACAACACTACCTATATGGGCAAGAAGGCTCGTCGTGAGACCGATACTTTCGATACCTTCATGGAGTCCTCTTGGTACTATGCTCGTTACTGTTCTGCTCACTGCGATACAGGCATGGTAGATGACGAAGTTAACTACTGGTTACCTGTTGATCAATACATTGGTGGTATTGAGCACGCCGTAATGCACTTACTCTACTCCCGCTTCTTCCACAAGTTAATGCGTGATGCAGGCTTAGTGAAAGGCGACGAGCCGTTTAAGCGCTTATTATGCCAAGGCATGGTGTTGGCTGATGCTTTCTACTATGTCAAGGACGGTACCAAGGTTTGGGTAAGCCCATTAAAGGCCAAGGTAACTCGTGATGAGAAGGGCAATATTGTGGACGCTGTAGATGAGGAGGGCAATAAGCTCACTCACGCTGGCATGATCAAGATGTCCAAGTCCAAGAACAATGGTATTGACCCAGAGGACATGGTAAAGCTCTATGGTGCTGATACTGTGCGTTTATTCATGATGTTCGCCTCCCCTGCAGAGCTTACCTTAGAGTGGCGTCAGTCTGGCGTTGAGGGTGCCAAGCGCTTCTTATTAAAGCTCTGGAACCAAGTTCACGACTTAGTGGCCTCTGGTCCTTTTGTTGCTTTAGACAAGAGCAAGCTCGATGCCAAGGGCCGTAAGTTACGTCATGACTTACATGTCACTATCGAAAAGGTTACCGATGATATCGGCCGTCGCCAGACCTTCAACACCGCTATTGCAGCTATCATGGAGTTATTAAACGAAGTTGCTAAGTATGACGGTGATGACGAGACTGCCCGTGCTTTACGCTATGAAATCTACAATGCCGTAGTCGTAATGCTCTACCCTATCGTGCCTCACATGTGCTTCAAGCTCTACGAGTTATTAGGCAATACCGATGAGCTCGATGAGACTGCAACTTGGCCAAAGGCTGACCCAGAGGCCCTTAAGGCTGAGGACTTATTAATCGTAGTTCAAGTCAATGGTAAGGTTCGTGCCAAGATCACTGTTGATGCCAACTTAGGCGAAGATGAGATCAAGGCTGCAGCCTTAGCAGACGAGGCCGTAGTTAAGAATCTCGATGGCAAGGAGCCAAAGAAGGTTATCTACGTCAAGGGCCGCTTAGTTAGCATCGTAGTCTAATGTCCCTCTAGTGGCTGCATAGCTAATTGTGATGCCTAAGGCATATTACAAAACGCTCATAGTTTGAATACTATGGGCGTTTTTAATTTATTGGGCTTTGCTTTACAATATGAGCAACTTTTGTCTTTTATTCTTAGCTACAGGAGAGCAAATGTTATCCTTATTTTCCAAGAGCGCACTTAGTGTAGGTATGCTCTGTAGTGCGCTGATGCTCAGTTCATGCGGTTTCCATTTGCCTAACCAAGCTAAACTTGATAAGACAATGCCTGAGCTTAATGTCATTGGTGATTACCATCATCCTTTTTATAAAATGGTAGTCAATCGCTTAAAGGCCAATGGCGTTACTGTCTATGCTCAAAGCTCCGATTTCTATCCAGATCAAAAAAATAATATCTCCACTTTAATGATCCCTGAGCCTCAAGTCTCTGACAATGTAGTGTCAGTAAATTCCCGTGCTCAGAGTATTGAAAGTGCCATTATTGTCTCAGTGGCTGCTACCTTATCGGTACCAAATCACCGTCCGATTTTAATGCGCAACTCCACTACCCGTTCTATCTTAAATAAGCCAGGTCAGTCTCTAGCCTCAGATAATGAAAAGAGCGTGGTTGTAAGCGAGACCCAAGAGCAATTGGCCGATGCTTTAGTATTGCGTTTAGGCTACTTAGGCCGCTCCTCTGACCCAGATAGCGCCGCTCCTCAGCCAGGTGAGTTGATTTTAAGTGATGAAGAACAAATCAATTTACCACATGGAACTGCAGGTATGACCTTACTTGAGGCCTTGCAGGCTCAAGATCATTATGAAAGCTCCACTTCTCAAAGCATGACTTTAGAAGAGCTTAACAATGGCACACAAGTCTTACAAAAAGACTACGAGCTTCCTAAAGTTAAGGTGGAACGCTTACACAAAGCTCCAAATATTCGCTACTAAGCTAACTATTTTTGATGCGCTCTGGCGCTAATTTTTCACAAGGCAAAATAAGCATATGGCACCTGTTAGAACTAGCGCCCCGCTAAGCGATGTTTATATCTTGAGCTCCGATGAGCCTATGCTCAAATTTGAGCGCTCTAAAGAGCTCATTGCTAAAGCCCGCACCAAATTACCTAATGCTGAGTTCTTGCTCTATACCTTTAGCGAGCTCCAAGGTGCTGGCTCTGGTGGCCCTAATTTAAAAGACATTGAAGGCCAAATGAGCGATCCTGGCCTCTTTGGTGGCGATCGCATTATCAAGGTTATCTTAAAGGACTTTGATGAGTTGGCCATTGAACTATTTAAACTCATTGCAGCTAGCTATCGTCCTGGCCTCTTTATTATTGTAGAAATGCCACGCATTGCTTCTACCTACAATAAAGTCCCAGCTAAAGATCCAAACGAGCTCAAATATATTGCAAGTTTCCTACCTGGCTCCCGTGGCGAGCAGGCCTTAAAAGAGCAAGAGCAAGCTAGCAAGGGCAAAAAAACTAAAGCAAAACCTAAGCGCGCTAGCTCCCAAGAAACCCGTCGCAAAGATGCTTGTGGCTATTTAAAGGGCCTAGGTGCTAGCATTGAGTATTTTTACCCACCAGAGGGCGACCAGTTAAAGCGCTGGATCTTAGAGCATGCTCGTATTTATCACCTTTCTATTACTCCTGAGGCTTTGGAGTTTATCGCCACAGCTTGTGACAACAATTTATTGCTCATTGACCAATCCTTGCAGATGATGCAATTGGTGCGACAAGGCAGTGATAACAATGCCCCGCTAACCTTAGCTGAGGTCGATGCCTACTTTACTCAAGACTCGCGCTATACTGGCTTTGAGTTTCCTGTTGCTATCTTGATGGGTGAGTCTTTAAAGGCTTTAAATATCTTGTCGTCTTTTTGCTCAGGACAAAATCAAGGTCTCTCTCAGGCCCTCTCTTTCTTAATTGGCCGCCTTGATGAGAGCTTAAATGTAGTCTATAAGGGCAAGGCCATTAACTTAGGACGCGCCTCACAGCAAGAGCGCTTTGCCTTCTTTATGCAAAATAACATCAAGGTGCCATCGGCACAAAATGCCCACTTCAAGGCCATTTCCCAAATGCCACCTGAGATGCTTAAGTATTTAACACAAAACCTCGCCCAAGCAAGCCGTGCTTTTTCGCACTATGACCATGAGCAGGCCTATCTAGCCTTACAGCGCATGGCCTGCGTCCGCTACCCATCGAGCTATAACTTAAGCAATATCACCGAAAACTATTGCTAAGCCCCACAGAGAAGCTAAACAAGGAGCTAGTTAGCTGACATTAGTAAACCAAAGCAGGGCAATACATTAATTTTTCTTAAGGCAGGCTCTATTTATTAGAGCCCTGGGTGTGAAGTATGATCAAAATTGCTTATTTTGGGGGATCCTTTAACCCCGTTCATATAGGGCATCTTAAGAGTGCCAAATTTGTCTTAGATAATTTAGGCTTAGATGAGCTCTACTTTATGCCCAATGCTACCCCTCCGCACAAAGAAAGCGTGGCTTTAAGCTATGAGCAGCGCTGCCACTTGCTAGAGTGCGCCTTGCAAGATTGTCATCAAGAGCGCTTTAAACTCTCTTATTTAGAAAAAGATAGCTTGGTAAAGCATTACACTTACGAGACGCTAGAACGCCTCCATGAGCTTCATCCTGACGCAGAGCTTTTTTTTATCATTGGCATGGATTCTCTCATTAACTTTAAGACTTGGAAAAATTGGGAGCACTTGGTTGACAAGGCCCATATAGTGGTATTAAATCGCCCAGGTTATGATATCAAGACTTTAGATAGTGCTATTTACGAGCATATTGAAGCTACCCATAAAAAATACCAAGCGCACCAATGCCCTTATGACTTCATGATTTTAGATAGTCCACCTTATGACATTAGCTCTACACAATTGCGTGAAGCTTTGAGCAATCTCGATAGTAGCAACTGTGCTCAGCAAGATGCCTGTGAGCTCATCTTAATGCGCTCCTTAAGCCCACGCACCTTACAAGAGATCCAAAAGCTCCATCTCTTAGGCGCCTAACTATCTACCCTACTAGATCCCCTCGCGCGCAGCCAAAGAGCAAGCCCTTTATGGACAGGTCTTTATTAAAGAGCATGGCCCGCTTATGGCTTTGGTTGCTATAATGAAAATGAATAATTAAAAGATTTTTTCTAATTCAAGGATTGTTTCATGGCAGAAGAAAAGCAAGCAGAGGTACGTTTTAATAATGCTAGTGACTTTAATACTGGCTTAGCCTTGCTTATCAAAGACTATTGTGAACCTTATAATGCTTTACGCGACGCCTTAACTAATGTGCGCTTAGCAGGCACTGTCGATCGCGCCACCATGGGTCAAGATATCCCTCAGTGGCCTTATGAGACTTGCTTTGTGAGCATGGAGCCTGTAGTGGGCTTATATAACATGATGTATGAGCGCGGTGTCTTTGATAATATACCTGCCGATATGGAAGACTCCCAATTAATGGAATTTGTCCAAGCCCCATCTATTCTGGCAGGCTGCTTTGCTTGGGAGAAAGTACACTCCATTATCAATATTGCCAAGCACGACTTTGAGAACTCGCTATTAGATATCCCATCTGCCACCTTAGCTCAATTACCTCAATGGGCTGTATGTATTAATGGTGCTGACCTTGATTTAACTTGGGATGACAAAAAGGTCATAGGCGTTATTTTCTATCGCTATTTCTTTGCAGCCAGTCAAGAGCATCCAGGTAATAGCCTTGGCAATAATGAAGCTCCTGCTACTATCAACAATATCAATAGCTTGGTTATCTTTGCCGATGGCTCTATCGAATTAGGCCCCTTTATTAGCATGGAGTCTGACAAGAGCATCAATGAGCAAATTGATGCCATTGCTTGCATGATGAAAGAGCAATCTAATTTAGTAGAAGATAGTGGCAATAAAGATATCCCTGCTCTCATTGCCCAATCTAGTGAGCGCAGCCGTGCTATTTTCTCTTACTTAGTTTACTTCCTCCAACATCAAGGCTCCTTAAAGAATGGAAAGGGCGAGAGCACTAAACTCAAGGCTAATCCAGAGCCCAAGAAAGTCAAGCATGGCTATCGCATCTTCTCTGAGAGCAACAATATTGTGATGTTCTTAGACTAAAGAACTTATCTTAATAACGCTCTGCTTGAGACTAGGCTTAAGCGGGGCTTACTGATTACTTAAAAATTTTAGCTAGATGGCAGAGATCGTGAATAACAGCAACCAAGCTACGTACAACAGACCAGAACCCCCTGCGGTACAGCTTATGCCACGTGCACGACGTGTGGTGAGTGCTCCTCCTACCCCTAAGGCTCCTGATAATAGACCCAAGCTGACTTTAGAAAATATCACTACAGGCAAGCAATTACATCGCCCACATGCAGGTCCTAAACCTCTGTCTGCTAGAGAATTAAAAAAGCTCATCTACCATAGAGTTCCCCCTCAAGATAAGTGGATTGAGCCTTTATACCAACTCAAAAGAGTTAAGCTCGAACAGTTAAACGCCCGCCGTATCCGCAATACTATGCATCCTAATCTTAAGCTCATTGATAAGCAGCTTAAGAGCAAGGATAATGCTTTGCTCGGCCCTAATTTAGGCTCCATTTGGGGCTGTCGCGATAATAGGTGCTATAAATTAGCTCGCCACCTAAACTTAGGAGCTGATGACTATAATTTAGGCTCTTTAGGCACGCTGCGTGTAATTGGCAATACCTGGGTATATAACTACCACGCTAAGTGCCCTGAGCGTAACCCTTATTGGGCCTATAACTCCCAGCAAAAATTTGTCTCTGGAGCTCATGAATCTTATCTGGTTCAAGATATCGAGCGTTTGAAGGCCAAGCTGCGTGCTGAGCCTTCATATAATGCAGATGGCACTATACTGCCAGCCCCTGAATTTCAAGAGCGCCCCAACCGCCCCTTTGGCGGTTCGCTCTTGACCCGCGATATCGAAAAGGCCAAATACGACCCCTATCAGGTATATGAGCCTGTAGATACTCTCAACTTCTTGCACATCTCACGCTATAAGCAGGCGCTCCAACAAGAGCGTGAGCAAGAGCTTACCGATGCGCGCGAACTTAAAGCTGCCCAAGAGTATTTTACTTTTAAGCGTCCGACGGAAAACTCTCTTGCTAGCATCAACTATAAGGGCGTGAGCTTAGACAATGCAAGCTCAAGTAAGCACCAAGTCTTTGGCCGCCCGTGGACCAACAATCAATATAACTTTGATAATCGCTGCTTTGTTCTAGATAAAAATGGCATACCTTTAATGCCCTTAGATTTGGAGCAAGCACAATGTCTCATGCGCCAAAACTTGGGTAAGTTTTTAGAGCACGATGTACTGCAACTGTGTTTAGCTATTGATGATGCCCTACCTTGCATTGCGCATGGCCGTAGTTACTTAGAGCAATGCTTTGCCCTACCACTGCCACCTAATCAATTGTCTTTGGTAGCCAAAGTGGCAGAGTATGTCGACTTACAAGTATTTTTGAATAGTCACTTGCTCTTTGGTGATAGATATCAAATTCCAGCTACGCTTACTAATTACTCGCAGCGCTTGATTAAAGAAATCCCTAGTGCCCCAAAAGAGTTATATGAGTTCGACTTGACTCACAATAAGCATAAGTCACAAAACTGTAAAGTTGATGTCTATGCCTACAATATAGCAGCCAATATTCAACGGATGCGCAAACTCCTGCCTTTGAATAAAATTGAGATAGGAGTGCTTAACTTTAATTTTGAAAAATTAGTGCGCTAACTAACTAGGAGAATTTTGTATGTCTCAATACGATCCAAATTTTGTCTCAAGCTTAATTAGTGCCTGTGCCGATAAGCTTGAACAAATTAACGAATTTGATAGCTTAGCCGACGATATTACCAATCTTTATAAGCAACATACTAAGCTCCACTCTAAGCTCGTAAAGCCAAGCTCAGAGCCTAAGAGGGGTGAGCTCTCTAACCTATCCAAGGTTGATGATCAGCTCTCTAAGAGCACTAAAGCTAAGGATAAGGGATCTGAAAAAGAGCTTACAGGCGCAGCCCTTGAGGCCAATCGCGTCATTAGCGCTATCTTGGAACAATATAAAAATAAGACCACCAAGCAAAATACTAAGAACAAAAATAAGGCAAAAACCAAAGGCGCATCTGATCATACAGGTGCTTTAATTGAGTTAAATAATAGCGCAGGCGTGTATGCTGATTGCTTCCAATTTGTTCGCAGCTTCACACAGCTTGACGATGAGGCTATTTTTGAGCAAGTGCTCAACCCAGAGAGCTCTGATCATGATGCCTTGGTGGAAAATTTAGTTACCCTCTCTCAACTCTCAGGCGTAGCCTTAGAGCGTACTATCTTGCATGTCGGAGCTGAGACTGCCAAGTATTGTGACTTAAACTGCCTGCTCAATACCTGCGATACCTTGTCAGATAATTTACCACTCTCAAGCCTAGTATTTGACTTAAGTGCCTGCCCTGAGTGTGCCCCTATTCAAGGCTGTATTATCAATCGCTTAACTTACTTTAAACCAGGTAAGAGCACCATGCCTTTTAGCTCTGCACATAATGATGAGGCTATTTTTTTAGAGGAATTAGGCCTGTCCTTAAAGATTGATGATGTCTGGTATAGCTTAGGCTTAGCTGCCACCTTGGACAATGATCGCACCATTAGCGATTTAGTCCGTGAGCTAGGCTACTATGCTGTAGACTACTTAGAGCAACAAGAAGTCCCACCTTTAAGTGAGCGTGAGCAATTAGCCGAACCTAATTGGGATGAATCTGAGAGCATTATTGACCCTAAGCTCCAAGAGCAGGCTTTTGTAGTCGCTTTATATCATATGTTCAAATATGTAACCTATAGCTTAACTCACTTAGAGCTCTTAAAAGATAAGCAAGGCAAGGCCATTTACCAACTAGCACCTGAGACAGTAAAATTGCCCCAAGAGAGTGATGCGTTGCTTAAGGCTTTAGGCGAGCGCCTTGATAAGAGCAAGTTTAAGCACTTATATATTTAGAACTTGCAAAAACGTGCTTGCTAAGGTATAAGATATCGATTTTAGCTATAGATCACACTCTGAGACACAGAGTGGTGATTTTGGACATTGTTAATTTAGGAAGTATATTTCTTTGATTTGTGCAAAAGATTACAGCACTGCTGAGCTTTTTGAGCTAGTTAATGCCTCTTTAGACTCCTCCAAGGCCCATGATACCGTTAGCATTGACGTACATGAGCACTGCTCCATTACCGATATGATGGTCATTACCACTGGTACCTCCAACCGTCACGTCAGCGCTATGGCCGATCGCTTAGTTGAGTACTTAGCTAAGCACGATATACACGGTGTAGCTGTCAGCGGTGAGCAAGAGGGCAAGTGGGTAATTGTAGATGTGGGCTTAGTCATGGTGCACATCATGCAAGAGAGTGAGCGTCAGCGCTACCAGCTTGAAAACCTCTACAAGTGTATGGCCGCAGGTCTTACCGAAGACGAAGCCTAATTGCACGAGCCTAAACTCACCACACTAAGCATCCCTAGGTGGAAGTTTAGGCTGTGTAAGCTCCCTGCTCACCTTAAAAGAAGTGAATTTTTTGTTTGAGTTTTTTGTGGCATTATGAAATTTATCTTGCTTGCTGTAGGCACAAAGATGCCTGCTTGGGTTACTACGGGCTTTAATGAATATCAAAAGCGTATGCCCTCACATATGCAACTAGTATTACAGGAAATTGAGCCTGTAAGACGTGTGAGCAAAGCAACTTCAGATAAGGCCAAAGAAATTGAAGCCAAAGCTATTTTAGAAGCACTCCCTAAGCGTGCTCATATCGTAGCTTTAGATGAGCATGGTAAGCAATTTACCTCCATGGAGCTAGCAGATAAGATTCATGATTACCAGCAACTGGGCTCAGATGTCGTGATTATTATTGGAGGTCCAGAGGGACTCACCCAAGAAGTCTTAGCACGTGCTAATGAGACTATTTCCTTATCTAAGCTCACCATGCCTCATCCTTTAGTCAGAGTGGTAATTGCCGAAGCTCTTTATCGTGCTTATAGCATTGATGCTAATTTACCCTATCACCGCGCTTAAGCTTGCAGATAAGATATTTACCCCTAGATTAGCAAATCGCTAAAACTCCATTAGCAAAGTATCATATGCTCAATTGTGCTCTTGAACATAAAACTACAGCAGCTGAGGTATTGGCCCTGTGATTTAATGCTTTTAAGAGCAAGTGTTGACCCCCTCAGGTGTTTAGTTAGGTAGCCCTCGTGCTTTTTAAACAACGCAAGCCCAAAGAGCGTCTTATCTTCAAAAAGAAGGTGAAAAAACGCAAAGTAAAGACTCAAGGCGGCATTCAAGTTAAGAATGTTGAAAAAGAGCAAAGCATCTTTAGATTACGTATTTTCTTAGGCTGCATAGTAGTAGCCATCTGCTTTATCATCCTCTTTGCCAATCTTTACTATTTGCAAGTACTCTCTTATGAGGACTATCAGACCCGCTCTAATGTCAATCGCATTCGAGTGCTCCCTGTAGTGCCACAAAGAGGCATTATCTACGATCGTAACCACGTAGTACTGGCCGAAAACCGCCCTGTTTTCCACTTAGTTATCTTTCCTAATAAAGAGATCTCAACTTTAGAAACAGTCGAGCGCTTAAATGAGCTCATGAAGCTCGAGCTCACACCTGGCGATATTGAGCATATTCTAGCTTTATGTCGTACCCGTCAGCGCTTTAGCGGCGTGGAAATTGCCGATCTCTTAAGTGAAGAGCAAATTGCTATTTTCTCGGTCAATCGCCACAAATTTCCTAACGTTCAAATCTCCTCAGATTTGAAGCGCTACTATCCTTTTGCACATACTACTACCCATGCAATTGGCTATGTATCGCGTATTAATACCGATGATGTAGAAAAGCTCACCGAGCAAGGCAAGATTGATAATTACGAAGGTACCTCAGCCATTGGCAAATTAGGTATTGAGCGCTTTTATGAAAATGAGCTCCATGGCATTACGGGCTCTCGCGAAGTAGAGGTCAATAGCCATGGCCAGATTTTACGTACCTTAAAGTACAATCCACCTACTCACGGTCGTGATATCACTCTAACTTTAGATATTCGCCTCCAATACTATGCTCAGGAGCTACTAGGTGACATGAAAGGCGCCATTGTGGCCATCGAACCTGCCACTGGTGGTATTTTAGCTTTTTACTCTAATCCTTCTTATGACCCTAACTTGTTTGTCCGTGGCATTAGAAGCAAGGAGTACTCTGCTTTAATTAAAAATCCAGGCAAGCCTTTAATTAATCGTGTAACCCAAGGTGGTTATGCTCCTGCTTCTACCATTAAGCCCCTCTTATCTATCATGGGTTTAAATGAGGGATTAATTACCCCAACAAGCTCTTACTTTGGCGCGGCCTTCTTCTCCCTGCCTGGCTCAAGTCACCGTTTCCGTGATTGGAGATCATGGGGCCATGGCTGGCTAGATGTTTATCGAGCCATTGAGCTATCGGCTGATACTTACTTTTATGATTTAGCTTACCGTGCAGGTATTGATAAAATCCATGAGTATTTAGATATCTACGGCTTTGGGCGCGCCTCTGGCATCGATATTCACGAAGAGTCTTTGGGTATTAATCCATCGCCTGATTGGAAGTATCGTCGCTATAAGCAAGGCTGGCACATTGGTGACACTATTCCTATTGGTATTGGCCAAGGCTACTGGACTACCACTTTAATCCAGCTCACCAAGGCCCACGCCATGTTAGCTAACCATGGTCGCTTTGTAACTCCCCACCTAATGAAGGACGTAGTAGATCCAAAGACCATGAGCATTACTCATATCTTTGAAGATCCTGAACAAGGGCGTCGCTTAGAGGTCAAGGATAAGAGCTACTTTGATGTGGCTCGTGCTGGCATGTACTTAGTAGTCAATGGTCCTGAGGGTACTGGTCGTCGCGCCTTTACAGGCACTCCATATAAGGCCGCAGGCAAATCAGGCACAGCACAAATTGTGTCTATTAAGCAAGGCGAAAAATACAATGCCAATAACCTCAAGGCAGAGCACCGAGATAATGCCTTATTCGTAGCTTTTGCTCCTTATTATCGTCCACGTATTTTAGTGGGCATTATTTTGGAAAACGAAGGCGGTGGTTCCTCGGTAGGCGCTCCTGTGGTACGTAAGCTCATGGATAGATATTTTGAGCTCTATCCTGATGGTTATGAAGGCGAAAAACGCGTTAAGAACATTAAATTTGGTATGGGCGGCACTGTCGATCTGCGCTAAAGGTATTAAGTCATGTTAAAAATCGAGAAGAACTCACTAGAGATGTCCAATAAGGAGCAGTTTCAGCCCCTCTTGGCTCGCTATCACATCGACTTACCTTTAATGCTTGGCTTGCTCATGACTTTAGGTATGTCACTCTTTGTGCTCTATAGCGCCTCGGGCCAACACATTGAAATGCTAGAGCGTCAAATCGTGCGCACCAGCTTGGCTTTCTTGGCTATGATCTTTGTGGCCCAGATTCCGCCTAAGTACTTAGCTAAAAGTGCCATTTACGCCTACTTAGCCTGCTTAGCCTTCTTGCTCCTAGTAGAACTCTTTGGAGATATCTCCAAGGGCGCGCAGCGCTGGCTTAATATTGGCTTTATGCGCATTCAGCCTTCAGAGTTTTTAAAGCTCACCATGCCTTTGACCATTGCTGCTTTCTTATCTAAAGATAGCTTGCCTCCTCGCAATATCAATATTTTAATTGCCTTTATTTTATTGGCTCTTCCTACTTTCTTGATTATTTTGCAGCCTGATTTGGGTACTGCTATCTTGGTGGCCACCTCAGGTATTATTGCCATTTTCTTGGCTGGTCTGAGCTTTTGGTGGATTGGCATCGGTCTGCTCTTGGGTGCTACGGCTCTGCCGATTATGTGGAATTATGTGCTCCACGATTATCAAAAACAGCGTGTGTTAACCTTCTTAAACCCTGAGAGCGATCCTTTGGGTTCGGGCTATCACATCATCCAATCTAAGATTGCCATCGGTTCAGGTGGTATTTATGGCAAGGGCTGGCTACAAGGCTCTCAATCCCAGCTTGATTTCTTACCAGAACCTCACACTGACTTTATCTTTGCGGTTTTGGCTGAGGAGACAGGCTTAATTGGCTTCTTAATCTTAATGATGATCTATTTATTCATCATTACTCGATGCATTTATATCACTTTAAATGCGCGCAATAATTTCGACCGCATTTTAGCAGGTACCTACACCTTTACCTTGCCTTTTTACATTTTCATCAATATTGGCATGGTCAGTGGCATCTTACCTGTAGTGGGTGTTCCGCTGCCAATGGTATCCTATGGAGGCACCTCCATGATTATCTTAGCCATTACCTTTGGCATCATCATGTCGATCCACACCCACAAAAAACAAACCTACTTCTCCTAGCGCCCTCATCCTCTCTTTCGTAGATGCGCATACGCGCCAACCCAAGGGGCGCTGTTGCGCTCCTTGGGTGAAAATACACGGATCGTCAAGAAAATAATAATGAGCACAAAAAGAGAACCACGAGAGCAGGCTAAGCTTAGCTCTGAGACATTGCATGTTCGTACCATTAGACCTGAGGATATTGAGGCTGTACTTAAGCTCTACAACTACTATGTAGACAACAGCGCCATCACTTTTGCGACTGTCAAACCAAGCTTGGCAGAATTTACCTCTTTGGTCGAGCACACACTCGAGCACTATCCTTTCTTGGTAGCCGAACACCATGAGCATATTGTCGGCTATTGCTATGCCCATCGCTTGGGAGAGCGTGGTGCTTTTGAATTTTCAGTGGAACTTAGTATTTATGTCGACCACACCTGCCGCCACAGCGGAGTTGGCAAGGCTCTTTATACTGTGATGGAGCGCGAGCTCATGGACCAAGGGCTCTTAAATCTCTATGTGAGCATAGCCACCCCTATGGCAAGCGCTGATCCCTACCTAAGCTTTAATAGCTTAAAATTTCATGAGCATATGGGCTATCAGCTTGTAGGCACCATGGAGCGCTGTGGCTATAAGTTTGGCCGTTTCTATTCACTCACTTGGATGCAAAAGCTCCTCCCCATCACTACTCAAAAACTTAAGCTTATCGAAAAGAGAAAAACTTTTTTAACTGAAATCAAAAATGAGGGCGCTAATAATCTTATGACAGCGCCCGCCCCCAAGCGCCTACTACCTGCAAAAAAGCCGCGTATCATTAAATGAATAACCTAATAATGCTACAATATTGCCAAGCTTTAACCAGCAAGCTTTGTTAAGTTTCTTTTCTCTTTTAGTGCTATATAGGTGCTTGTCTTCCTTGAGCAAACCTATAGCTTAAGCTACAAGCCAGCACCCCTAGATATACAACATATTTATGCATTAAAGAGCACCAACCAGCGGAGGCTTAAGGCCATACTCCCTTAATCTTATGTGTGTGTAGGGAGCGCGCCAGAGTAATGAATTATGAATATATTAATGGCATTATCCCAGCTTGAGGTTACAGGAGCCGAGGTTTATGCAGTAACCATTGCAGATGAACTCATTGCTCGTGGCCATAAGGTTTTTATAGTCTCTGATACTTTAACCAAGCCTTGCAAAGCTACCTACATTCCGCTAGCTTTTAATAAGCGTTCTTATGTAGAACGTTTTGGCCATGTCAGAAAATTAATTCAAATCATTAAAGAGCACAATATTCAAGTCGTGCATGCTCACTCTCGTGCTTCTGCTTGGAGCTGTTCTATAGCCTGTAAGCTCACTTTAACCCCTTTTATTACTAGCACTCACGGCCGTCAGCCTGTGCATTTTACCCGCAAAATCAATAAGAGCTTTGGCTCGCGCAGTATTTGCGTGTGCGAAAATATTCGTGAGCAAATTACTAAAGAGTTAGGATATTCTTTAGAGCAAACTGAGCTCTATCGCAATCCTATTGATGCCTCGACCTTTGCTTTTGCTCTTAGTGAGCGCCAAGGCCAGAGTGCTGCAAGCTTTGATAAAATCAAAGTTGCTTTAGTAGGCCGTTTAAGTGGTCCTAAAGGTGATGTTGCCTATCAAGTTTTAAATCGCATCAAAGACCATCCTAATATTGAAATCGATATTATTGGCGGTCGTGATATTCCCAAACGCTTTAAATCTTTTCAAGAATACTCACACATCCATTTTGTAGGCTATGTTAATAATGTGCATGATTATATTGCCGCAAGCGATGTCGTTATTGGCGCTGGTCGTGCTGCCATTGAAGGTCTGCTCATGGGCCGACCTACCATTGCCATTGGTGAGGCCTTGTATGAGGGCTTGATAACTAAAGAGAATTTATCCACAGCCCTCGCCTCCAACTTGGGAGATATTAACAAGGTCAATGAAACTCATTTTTACTATGAGCGCCTCATTGAAGATATATACCATGCTCTAGAACAAAGCCCTCAAGAGCTTACTTGGCTCTCTGAGCGCGTTAAATATGAGTTTGATCCTAAACGCATTATTGATGCCATTGAGCACATCTATTCTCACGAGTATGTTTATACCAAGCACTATGAAATCCCTGTGATTATGTACCACCGTGTAGCCAGCTCTAAGGAGGAGCATGGCGTGCATGGTACCTATATCGATAAAGAGAAGTTTATTAAGCATTTAAAGTACTTAAAGAGCCGTGGCTATCAAACAGTAACTTTTGAGGACTTAGCCAACAACAAGTACAAAGAGCGCTTTAATCAGGGCAACAAGTGGGTCATTTTAACTTTTGATGATGGCTATGAGGATAATTACACCACCGCCTTCCCGCTCTTAAAGGAATATGGTTTTAAGGCTGTAATTTTCTTGCTCTCTGAGGCCAAGTACAATTCATGGGATGTCAATAATAAGAACAAGCCAGAAAAGCGCTTTGAGCTCATGAACGATGAGCAAATCAAGGAAATGATGGACTATGGTATTGAGTTTGGCATCCACACCAAGGATCACCCACACTTAAACCAGATTCCGCTTGAGGAGGCTCGTGCCCAAATTTTAGAGTCCAAGGCTACTTTAGAAGAGCGCTTTAAGCGCAAGTTCATTAGCTTTGCTTATCCTTATGGCGATTTAAACGAAGAGGTCAAGGCCATAGTCAAAGAGTCGGGCGTAAGCTTTGCCGTCTCTACCTTCTCAGGTGACTTAGTCTTTGATAGCGATTTAATGCAAATTCGCCGTATTGGTATCTTCCCTGGCAATTCTATGCTGACCTTTGTGCGCAAAGTCTCAGGGCACTATAACTTCATTAAATTGCGCCGTGAACGGCGCGAGCGCCAAAAAGCAGCAGCTAAGCAGTAGCTAGCCATCAAACAAGCCGTACTCTACGGCTTGTTGCTTGTAGGGGGCTAAGATAGCCTATCTTTAACCTAATATTGAAACCTTATAATGATAGGTCGACTGCTTAAAAAGCTGACAAAATTCGCAAAGTGCACTAGGTGATAAGCACTTAGTGTGCTATCTTTTGTGCTCTAGTATCCAACTGCCAGATAAGGCATGAGGAAAGTATTGATCTTTAAACATCGTGAGTGTCGAGTATTGATTATGGGATTTACCAAGTCTTTATCTAAAACAGCCCTCAGCTTGGGCATGGGTTTAAGCTTAGCGGTTTTCTCTTTAGGAGGCGTAGCTCATGGTGATAGTACTGAGCCAGATTTAAATCAGTTGGCTCGTTATGCATCAATTGATAGATCTTTACTTGATCAAGCTATTACCCAAGCTACCTATCAGCAAAAGATCATTGATGCCATGAATCGTCCTTATGAGGGCAAGCCTTGGCACATGTATCGTAAGCTCTTTATTACCGATAAGCGCATCAAAGGCGGTGTCGATTTTTACTTAAAGCACGAAGAGACCTTATTGAGCGCTCAACGTACCTTAGGTGTAGCCCCTGAGGTTATTTGTGCCATCATTGGTGTCGAGACTTTCTATGGTCAAAATATGGGCTCTTGGAAAGTCTTAGATGCTCTGTATACCTTAGGCTTCCACTATCCAAAGCGTTCTGAATATTTCTCTAAAGAGTTTGCCAATTACGTCAAGCTCGCAACACGCGAGGGCTGGGTCTTAACTGACACCTTAGGCTCTTATGCAGGCGCTATGGGTATGGGCCAATTCATGCCAAGTTCTTATTTAAACTTTGCTATCGATTTTGATAGCGATGGTTATGTTGATCTCTTTAAAAATAGCGTCGACGCCATTGGCTCTGTGGCCAATTACTTTAAGGGTCACGGCTGGATCTTAGGCGCTGGCGTCATCTATCCTGCTCACATAAAGGGTGTTAATGGCAAGCCAGTCTCTAAGGCTACTTTAGATCGTCTGATGAAAAAAGAATGGAAGCTCACTCCTAAAGAGCTTACTGAGGCTGGCATTTCTACCAAGGTAGTCTTAAGCAACGATCAAAATGTCCGTCTTTACTCCTTTGAGCTTGCCGATGGCTCTTTTGAGTATCAGGTGGGCTTAAATAACTTTAATACCATCACCCGTTATAACAAGAGCCCTTTGTATGCTCGTGCTGTCTATGAGCTCTCTGAGGCCATTGCCGCAGGCTATCAAGAAGCCAAGCTCTTAAAGGGCGAGTTTGTAGCCAATGATGGTAAAAATCCATAACTCAGATCCTTGACTTATGCTGATTCACGCCTACTTGCTAAAGCAAGTAGGCTTAATACTTGTCTTATGGGGGTGCTTGTGTCTGACTTGCAAAGGCAAGTAAGACTAGTCCTAGTAGGAATTATTCTGTTTAGTTGTTATTACTTCCGCCACCACCACAAAAAAATCATGAAATTGAATAAATTAAAGCTCTCAGGAGCCTGTTTAGCCTTGTTATTAGTATGCTCTACTGTAGTTATTAATGGCTGTGAGAGCACCTCTGATGTCGTGACTAAAACTCATGGCTCTAAAGCTGGAGATGGCTATACTTATGGTACTGGCCCTAACAAAACCCGACCTTACCCACAAACCGAAAAAGTTGTGATTAAAGGCGTGAGGGGAGCCACTCCAAAGTACGAGCCAATCTCACGTGGTGGTAACAAAGACTATACAGTATTAGGTCAAAACTATATTGTATGGACAGGTTGTAATTCCTATCAAGAAGTAGGCACAGCCTCTTGGTATGGTCCTGGCTTTCATGGCAATAAGACTTCCAATGGTGAGCTCTATAATCAAAAGGGCTTTACTGCGGCGCACAAGAATTTACCCCTACCTTCTTATATCAAAGTCTCCAATTTGGAAAATGGCAAGACGGTAATTGTGCGTGTTAATGACCGTGGTCCTTTCCATGGCAGCCGTATTATTGACCTCTCTGAGGGCGCGGCCCGTGCCATTGATATGACCAAAAAAGGCACAGCTAAAGTTAAACTAGAACTTATTGATATTCGCGGCGGTAATATCTCCGATAAGACTCAAAGCTCTAATATCGGCACCCAAATTTTTAATGGCGTAGTCGATAAGGTTATTAGCCAAAAGACCCAAAACAATTTGCAAAATATTGGCGAGTATATAAGCGAAGTTAAAAATAATGGCAAAGCCAGCTCTGCTACCACCTCCGCTGCTATTGGCGCAGGTTTAGCTATTGCAGGGCAGTTAATTAACTCAGCTGACTTACGTTCTAATAACTCAAGTGTAACTAAAACTGTCACTACCACTACTACTAATCAGCAAGGCCAAGTCATTGATGTCGAGGAGCAAATTGATACTATCAATTACGCTATCCCGCCACAAATTGTAGAAAATAACTACACCATTGAGTATGCCAATCCTGTAGCTACCCCTACCTATAATGCTAGCTATGTACAAGTATTTAGCTCCTCTACAGCCCAAAGAGCAGCCGTACAACGCGATCGCTTACAAAAGCACACTCCGCTGCCTGTTGTGATCATGCCAGAGGATGGTCTTTATCGCGTACGCGTAGGACCTTTAAATGAAGATGATCTCAATACTACTTTAGAATATATGAAGCAATTAGGGCATCCTGACGCCTTTATTAAGCGTCTTTAGTACAGAATTTAATTTTTTTGGAGAAAGAGACACAAATGTTATTGCAATCAAGCTCTAACTTAAAGCGCTGGTGCTTTGCTATGGCCTTATTAAGCGCCACTTTAGCTCTCCCAAGTGCAGTTAATGCTGAAAACATTCCAGATCCTTTTGCCGCAGTGCGTGCCCAACAAGCAGCTAACCCTAATGGCGCTCCTGGCCCTACTGCAATTAATAATGTCAATGCTCCTGCTGCCCCTATTATCATTCCCGAGGCTCCAAGCTTTAATGCCGAATCGTGGGTCTTAATGGACTATGCTACAGGCCAAGTTTTATTTGAGCATGATCAACACAAGCGTATTTGGCCAGCATCTTTAACCAAGATGATGACCTCTTATGTGATTGGTATGGAAATTAAGGCTGGTCGTTTAGACCCTGAGAGCTATGTCACCATTCCTCAAAGCGCTTGGGCGGCTTTAGATAAATTCTCTGACTCCTCCAAGATGTTTATTGAGGTTGGCAAGAAAGTTAAAGTCAGTGACTTAAATAAGGGCATTGTCATTCAATCAGGTAATGATGCTTGTGTAGCTTTAGCTGTAGTCTTAGCTGGCTCTGAAGA
>Oklahoma_p2__coassemble_238_pt1 | contig 64110 bp, 40 predicted proteins | sample Oklahoma_p2__metabat2_high_PE_034 | metagenome-assembled genome bin Oklahoma_p2 | reverse complement strand
CCCCGGCCCTGGGCACCACTTAAGAAGATGCGTTAAGCATCTTTTTTTGTATCTGCACTTTGCAAAAGTCCGCCCTATCTTGAGCACGAGGCTCAAAAGCCTTAAATATCAGCTTAAGCACGCAGATTTAAAATTTTTTTAATATTTTTTCAAAAAATGCTTGCATAGAGCCAATAAATCTCTATAATAAGCACCGTTGTCAACGACAACAAAAATTTGAAAATGCCCAGGTGGTGAAATTGGTAGACACAAGGGACTTAAAATCCCTCGGACTAAACATCCGTGCCGGTTCGACCCCGGCCCTGGGCACCACTTAAGAAGATGCGTTAAGCATCTTTTTTTGTATCTGTACCTTGCAAAAATTCTCAAACTCCAGCCGCTAGTAGCAAAGCAAGCTCGCCACATTGCCCTCCTCCAAGTTCACGTATCACCATAGCAGACTCTGTGCACCTATACCTGTACTTGTCATATAGAGTTTAGCCAAGCAGAGAGCTTGTATGAGCCCTATAGGACGTGCTGCGCTATATACTTGTCATGGGGGCATAGGTGTACTTGCCACCCTTAAGCTAAGCTGCTTCAGTTCCTGCTCTCTAGCAGCGCCCTAGCGTTGGATGACAAAGGCCTTAAATATCGGTTTTAGAGGCTAGAGTTAAAAAAAAATTTAAAAATTTAAAAAAAACACTTGCATAGCACTCAGAAATCCTTATAATGAGCGCCGTTGTCAGGAACTGATAACAAAAATTTGAAATGCCCAGGTGGTGAAATTGGTAGACACAAGGGACTTAAAATCCCTCGGACTAAACATCCGTGCCGGTTCGACCCCGGCCCTGGGCACCACTTAAGAAGATGCGCAAGCATCTTTTTTTGTATCTGTAGCATACAAAATCCCATCCTTGCCCCTATCTTAGGCCGCTCGCTCACGCTTTATACCCGTCTTATCAGTATTTTGCTACCTCTCTACTGCCCTCAAGGCCTCTAAACAGCCCATAGCTCTCTCTCTTAGCCTCTTTATGGCACCTGCCTAGCCTGCAGTCATCTTTTGCGCGCTAATGCGTGCTAGAGAGCCTTTGGGGCTATCTATATTAGTGCTACTCAGCCTGATGGTACCTTGTAGCAAGGATGAAGATAAGTTTGATGCTGGGTGGCTTAAGATCTAAACGAGGTTTGGATTCGTTGGCACTAAAAACGACAAGTCCCAGAGCGGGCTAAACAGTTGTTGCTTAGCTGACTCTAGGACTTGGTGATGGGCCTTAGGTATCTTATGAGGTTTTTGATAGGATTGATTTGCTTGTGTGAGCTGCTCGCTTAGAAGATATCGAACATGCCCTTATCTTCCTTTGGCTCCTCTCCAGCTGGGGCTGCTGCTGGATCTGGGGTGGCTTGTGAGGCGGCGGACACTGGCTTGCCGTCTGGGCCGATTTGCATTGGGCCTTGGGCGTTACCTAATGAGCGCTCTACCGCGCTGCCTGAAGTGCCCGTTTGGGTAGCATTTGCGCTAGCACCAATTGGCTTACCATCAGGGCCGATAGAGGCAGGACCGCCGCCTGGGACAAAAGGCAGTACCTCAGGGGCAGGAGTTTCTTGCTTGACCACCTCTACAGTTTCTTCTACCACCACTGGCTTTGGAGCAAAAGGATCGATAACCTCTTCATCATCTTCCTTTAAGCTAAAGTCACGTGGAGCATAGCCTTCAGGCTCTTTAGCCATGTAATCTGGTAAATAAGTACGCTCGCCGCGATAAGCGCGATTGTAGCTCTGGCAGCTTTGTAAGAGCTTATCGGAGTGCTCCATAAAGCCTGCCAATGGAATTTCGTACATACGAACCTTGCCACTATCGCCTTGCAAGAGGCCAATCTTTAATGAGCCGCCCTCACGCATTTGCAAGAACAAGTCAGCTAAGCTGCGCTCTTGGTTTTTGGTGATAGGAGCAAACAAGATACGATTACGTCCAGCTAAATCACCACGCAAGGAATATTCTTGGCCATTATCGACTACAAAACGAGCAAAGACAAAATCATTGAGGCTATCAAATAGACGGATATCTAAGCTATTAACGCGTAGCTCCATTAAAGGAGTTGGGTTTTGGAGCATGCAGCCGACCTTAAAGCTAAAGTTATTAATTAAAGAGCGATTGAGCTTGATGCTTAAGGTATGATGCAGGACTGCTTCTTTAATGCTGATGAGTTTAGAGGCTGATCCTTTGGCGTAGCTATACTCAGGATCCTCATTAAACTGCCAGGTGTGATTAGTTGAAATATTTGGCTCAGCTGCTTGGGCAGGCAAGGAGACTACACTCATAAGACCACTAACCAACAAGGCCAATGATATAGAAGATAAAGTACTAAATTTCGTTAGCATATTATAGTTTCGCCCTGGCGATAGTTAGCATTACAACAAGAGTCAGAAAAACTCCATGATAGATATGCCAAAAGCGCTGACCACCATAATTTTGACAGCTCAAGGACATGCCCTTAGCTTAATTTGGCAGCAGCGCTTTTGTAGGTATGGCTTTAAACTTAAAGCAAAATCACTTGATTAGAACAAGATACGGCACTTTAAGGTACCTGGAATTTGCTTTAATAATGGCACGATTTCCTCTGGGGTATCAGAGTGAATATCCATAACTACGTAGCCTACATCACCTGCAGTTTGCAAGTACTGTGCCGCTACGTTAATATCCTTGGAGGCAAAGACCTCGTTGATCTTCTGCATAATACCAGGGACGTTCTTGTGGACGTGTAAGAGACGAGATACGCTAGCTCTCTTAGCTGGCAGAGATACCTCAGGGAAGTTAACTGCGGTTAAAGTAGAGCCGTTATCGCTGTATAAAGCTAACTTCTGAGCTACTTCAATACCAATATTGCACTGAGCTTCCTCGGTAGCAGCACCGATATGTGGAGTTAAGATAACATTATCAAACTCACGTAATGGAGATACGAACTCGTCATTGTTGGATGCTGGCTCTACAGGGAATACGTCCACAGCAGCACCTGCTACCTTCTTAGAACGTAAGGCTTCAGCTAAATCATCGACATTTACGACAGTACCACGGGAGGCATTAATGAAGAAGACTCCGTCCTTCATCTTGGCAAAAGCCTCTTTGGTAATCATATTCTTGGTGTCATCAGTCTCAGGTACGTGTAAGGTGATGATATCGGACTGAGCATAGAGCTCGTCGATAGTCTCTACTTGGTGGGCATTACCTAAGCTTAACTTGTTCTCAATATCAAAGAAGATAACCTTGAGACCTAAGCTCTCAGCGATAATACCTACCTGGGTACCAATATGGCCGTAACCGATGATGCCTAAGGTCTTGCCACGAGCCTCAAAGCAGCCATGAGCTACCTTATTCCAACCACCACGGTGTAATAAAGCATTACGAGCAGGAACGTCACGTAATAATTGGAGGTACTCGCCAGTAACTAACTCGGCAACCGAGCGAGTATTAGAGAAAGGAGCGTTGAAAACAGGGATACCTAAAGCAGCAGCGGCATCTAAATCAACTTGATTAGTACCGATACAGAAGCAGCCGATACCTACTAAGCGCTTAGCATGCTCAAGTACTTCCTTGGTTAAGTGGGTACGAGAGCGAATACCAATGAAGTGAACCTTTTCAATCTTGTCGAGTAACTCTTGGCCATCGTAAGCCTTCTTGTCGTACTCAACATTGGTATAGCCAGCCTTATGTAAAACGTCTACTGCACTTGGGTCAACACCTTCTAAAAGAAGGATCTTAATCTTATCTTTCTCTAAGGATAATGCGTGCATGAATTTCCTCCGCCACACCTGATTATGTAACTAACAAGTGACTCTTACGCGGCCACTTAGCTTTTGATTTGTTGTTAGGTCTTATCCTACCTAAGTAGTTTAGGCAAATTATATGCGGCTCCTTAGGTTGATGGCAACAATCACATATGATAAAACCTAAGCTACTAAAAACACATAAGCCTAGCTTTTGTAGTAAAAGCAAGGCTTATGTTGTTTGGCATAGATGCTCTAAAAACTCGAAATTGTTTAGCTATTTTTAGCTCGGCGGGCTAATACTGCCTCATTGAGCTCGCTTAACATCGCTTCGGTATCCTCAAAGCTTACGCAAGCATCGGTCACGCTTTGACCGTAAACTAACTTGCTTAAGTCATCGCATAAATCTTGACGACCCTCAACTAAGTTACTTTCAATCATGACACCAAAGATGCGCTTGGAGCCTGAGCTAATTTGGGTAGCCACATCGTGGCAGACCTCTAATTGCTTCTTAAATTGCTTAGAGCTATTAGAGTGAGAAAAGTCAATCATAACGCTCTGAGGCAGGCCTGCCTTCTGTAAGAGCTCACAAGCATTGGCCACAGCTACAGAGTGGTAATTAGGTTCCTTACCGCCACGTAAGATAATGTGACAATCGTGATTGCCCTTAGTATGAGCAATCGCCACATGACCCATCTTAGTGACAGTCATAAAGGTATGCTCGTGCTGGGCTGCAACTACGGCGTCTACAGCAATCTTGGCAGAGCCATCAGTGGCATTCTTAAAGCCAATTGGGCAGGACATACCAGAGGAGAGCTCACGGTGAATTTGGGACTCTGTAGTACGTGCGCCAATTGCACCCCAGGAAATAAGCTCATCAATGTATTGAGGAGAGATCATGTCCAAGAACTCAGTGGCAGCTGGAACTCCTAAGGCATTAACATCAACCAATAACTTACGGGCAATACGTAAACCATTATTAATATCAAAGGAATTATCTAAATTAGGGTCATTAATCAGGCCCTTCCAGCCTACGGTGGTTCTTGGCTTCTCGAAGTAAACACGCATAATGATCTCTAATTGATCTGCGTATTTTTGACGTAAAGGTAATAAGCGCTTAGCGTAGTCAAGAGCTGCTAAAGGATCATGAATGGAGCAAGGACCAGTGATCACTACTAAGCGATCGTCCTTACCGTACATACAATTAGAAATGGCACTACGGGTTTGACAAACTAATTGATCTGCTGCTGCTGTGGTCGGAAACTTTTCAATAATAGCCACTGGTGGAAGTAAAGGTAACACGTTATTAATCCTTGTATCCACAATGCCGTCACGGTAAAGAGGTGGTTGTGGAGTCATTGGTTCATTGATGAGGTTCATAATTAAAACCGCCTTATTAAATTAGAAGTTGTAAGAAGAGGAATAGTAGTAATAGTAACGAGCTAACGGAGCAAAGCTAAATCGGCCAATGTTTAGAACATTGCAATTTGACATAACGTTTGTTTTGCCACGGCTCAAGCCATGAGCAAGCAACTGAAAAAGAGATAAGACTTTCATTTCGTTACTCAAGGTCTGGCACTTAAAAGCACCATAACCATGCCTGTTTTAGTTTGTTAATTTTGCTAGAGCTAATTAAGTTCTAGCACCGTACAAGCTAGTTACCCTCTCTTGACAACCTCAACCAATGACTAAAGGATCATGTTTAAATCTAGCCCTTACTCAAGTAAGCAAAAGCTATCCAATGCACTAGAAGAGTTTGTAGTTATTGAAGTTAGAGGCACTTACATATACAAAAAAATTAAAGGCCTTAAAGTAAGGCCTAGTGCAAAGCACTATTATAAGCAAGCACGCTGTCTATCTAAAGAGAGCTAACCAATACCTGAAAAAAGTTCACTATTAAGCTTAATAGTCTAGGAGCGCTTCATATCCGTTAGGTGAGACTACTAACTCACCGTGCTCTAGCACACTCAAGCTCAATAGCTAATAGTCATTGTAGGATCAAGAGGCCTAAGACTCAAGCTTAGCATCTAGAGCTAGCGCCCATTTTTAATAAAAACGCCCCCTTTTAATGCAATAAAGCTAAGTTTACTCCTATGATCACAATTTAAGTGCAACCAGCCTACCAAAATGCACCATTAAATTTCGCGCCCCGCAACTAACCCCTCCCTCACTAAGCAGGCTGCTTAAACTGACCTACCTGCCCCGAGCGCCTACTCTTACTCATCAAACCACCTTACTTCCTCTACCTACGCTAAGAGCAGGCAGCTGGACGCGAGGCTACTGTGTATGCACAAGAACTCACGCTTGCGCGCTGCAAGCGGGGTGCTGAGGATGAGCTACTTGGCAAACCTAGGGCAAGGAAGCTTAGGCTCTGGCAGGATGCCAGGCGCAATCGCTAAGCTAAACTAGCTTATGGGGCTTGGTGCCTGAGGTCAGTTATTGGGATGAAGGGGCTTTGGAGGCATAAAAAAAAGCCAAGTGCAGCACTCTTGTATAAGACTTAGAGCTGGAACTTGGCTTTGACGTATATATGAATATGGAATTTAGATTTTAGCTAAGTTCTCTAAGGAGGCACCTGTAAAGCGATAGGTGGTCCAGTCATCCATAACGGTGGAGCCTAGCTTGGTGTAGAAATTGATAGCGTTGGTGTTCCAATCTAAGCAGCTTAGCTCTAAACGGCCGCATTGGCGCTCTAGGGCAATTTGAGCCAAGGAGTGTAATAAGAACTTGCCATAGCCAAGCTTGCGATACTCAGGAATGACAAAGAGATCTTCTAAGTAAATACCACCTTTACCTAAGAAGGTGGAGAAATTATGGAAGAATAAGGCAAATCCCACTTCATTACCCTGCTCATCGAGGGCAAAAATCACTTCGGCACACTTTCGGGCAAAGAGCCAATCTTCCAACAACTCAGGAGTGGCGCTTACTTGATCTTCTAATTGCTCAAAATGAGCTAAATCGTGGATAAACTTTAAGATTAAAGGAACATCTTCCCTTTTAGCAAAACGATAGCTCTTAGTGCTCATTACAAACACCTCCTCTTACATACTAAACCAAAGACCTAGCTTATATGCTAACGCCTGCAAGATTACATGGCTAATTTTCCATGGTGTTTTTGCTACATGGCTCATAATGTAAAAAAAGCGCCCTTAAACTAAGGACGCTTTTTTATTTAAAGATCTAAAGTTAAAGTTACAGGACAGTGGTCAGAGCCAAATACTTGGTACTCAATGTCTGCATCTTTAATGCAATCTTTAAGCTCATCGGAAACAAAGAAATAATCGATTCTCCACCCTACATTCTTAGCACGAGCTTGCATCTTATAAGACCACCAAGAATAACGCCCCTCTTCATTGCCATGAACATGGCGGAAAGTGTCGATATAACCTGCTTGAGTAAACATGTCTAAAAAGTCACGTTCAATTTGCAAGAAGCCTGTGGTGTTCTTATTGGTCTTAGGGCGGGCTAAATCTATTTCATGGTGTGCAATATTAAAATCGCCACACACAACAATAGGCTTGCTCTTGCGTAGCTCTTGAGCATACTTAAAGAAACTATCAAAGAAACCCATTTTATATGGGACTCGTTTAAATTGGCCTTTGATAGGCTTACCATTCTCATCTAAAACCTCAGCACCACCATTTGGGAAATAGCCATTAAAAAAGTGGAACTTCTCAAACTCTAAATGGACAATACGACCCTCGCCTTGGAAGGCAGGATCTGGTAATTCAATCTCCACAGACTTAGGCTCAATCTTAGAAAAGACGGCAGTACCAGAGTAGCCCTTTTTCACTACTGAGCTGGCAAAATAGCTAGTATAGCCAGGCTTATTGACAATATGCTCTGGCACTTGAGACTTCTCAGCCTTGGTCTCCTGAAAGCCAATGACATCAAACTTGTCTTGAGCAAACCACTGTTGCCATTCCTCTTTAGCAGCTACAGCGCGAATACCATTTACATTCCAAGAAGCAAGCTTTATTTCCATCTCTTTTCCCCCAAAAAATAATCATCTCAATATAATCTTATCTGACGGTGTTCACAATGCAAACGCACAGTCACAAGCACTTATCTTTAGGGGCTTCACGACTTAGCCTTGTCTGAAAACAGGTGCATATAATACAAAAAGCTAGGGCTATTAACAGACCTAGAACTAGCTACTGCAAAAAAATATCTCATTTGCCATATTGTGGCCCTCACATCAGCCCTCTAAAGCACTGATGTGCCTCAATTTGGAACAAAATGCAACAAGCCCCCAATAAGGCTCTAAGATTAGATCCTGTAGCGTTCTATAATGAGTCCCAAGGCGAGCTCCTTGGACGCCAGAGGTGAGCCTTAGGTATTCATTCTAGCAAGATGATGGAGCTTGGACTTATAGAGCTGTTGGAGAGAATTTAATGAAAACCCCTGCTTTGGACTTTTTAGCCAAGCATAAGGTGAGCTTTAAAGAGTACACCTATGAGAGCGACAATCATGACTTTGGCAAGCATGCAGCTGCAGCTTTGCAAATGGATGAGCACAAGGTCTTTAAGACTATAATCTTATGCCATGAGCATACTTATATTACTTGCATAGTTCCTGTATGCGCGCGTATTTCGCTCAAAGCAGCAGCCCGCTTAGTCAAGCTTAAAGACTTAACTACAGTCGATGCGCAAAGTGCCCAGCGAGTGACAGGCTATGTCGTAGGCGGCATTAGTCCTTTTGGGCAAAAGCGCCGTACTTTGACCATTTTAGATGAGTCGGCCTTAGAGCAAAAGGAGATCTTAGTTTCCGCAGGTAAAAGAGGTATGTCCGTAGGTCTCAAGCCTCAAGATCTGGTAACTCTTTTGGGGGCGAGCGTTGGGGATGTCAAAGAAAAATAATTTTTTTTGCTAAGGGGCTCGCTTTTGTAAGTTAAATCTTGTTTATGCTTTTACTTTCAATGCTATGATTTAAAGCAAATTGAAGCCCCTTGGGCAGAACTTTTTTAAGGAGATTGATTATGAGCTTTGAGGCTATTAGCGCTCTGTTCGATAATTTGGACAACAATGAAGAGTTATCCAAAGAATTTGAGACCATTAAGTCTGATGAAGACTTCAAGACCAACTTAGTTGCCTTAGGCGCTAAGTTTGGCTACGAGTTCACCTTAGAGGAGCTCGAGCAAGTAGCAGCTACTGCCAAGAAGATTCAAGAAGGCGAAAACCTCTCTTAAGCCAATAGATCATCTAGACTTTTAAGCTAAAAAGCCAAGTCTCTTGTACCATACAAGAACTTGGCTTTTGGCGTTTTTATGGGGCTTATCTGACTTGTAAGACACATTAATGGTGCACGCGCCGTATGTATTTATGCGATCTTGAGCGGTTGTTTTTCTAAAAAGCGCAAAAAGGTGTAAAATAATAGCGTTCTTGATCATTTTGTATCATCTACTCAAGGATTAAGACAAATAAGCTAAACCGCATTATGCAGCTTAGATTAGCTATCAGAAATTAAACTACTAGCACCTAAAACCTAAAGTTGATAGGTCTTGAAGTTGGCAAATTAGGCTCTGGCGCTTAAATAAGCACTCACTTATCTACCTAGTTTACCTAACAATTTCGTCCTGTCTTGAGCATATGCCTTTTAAAGCATTAGCTAAAACTTGCTAATCTAGCCCTCTTGATTACCAGGATGGTTCAAGCTAGCTATAGCCATATGCAATCGCACAATGGCGCAGGTTAATAGTGTTTGTAGATTTGTTATTTTCTAAATTTTTGGAGACTAAACATGAGAACACCTCTCGTAATGGGTAACTGGAAGCTCAATGGTACTAAGGACTCTGTAACTGCTTTAGTTAATGCCTTAAGAGAGCCAGCTGACAAGGCTGCAGGCAAGGCTGAGGTTGCAGTATGCGCTCCTGCCGTATTCATCGGCATGGTTGAGACCTTAACCCAAGGCTCTAAGCTTGCCTATGGCTCAGAGGACTGTGATATCCACACCAGCGGTGCTTACACTGGTGAGAACTCTCCTGTTATGTTACGTGAGTTTGGCTGCACCTACGCTATCGTAGGTCACTCCGAACGTCGTGACTACCACAAAGAATCCAGCGAGTATGTAGCTCAGAAGTACCAAGCTGCTCAGCAAAACGGCTTAATCCCAGTATTATGCGTAGGTGAGTCTGAATCCGAGTTCGACGCTGGCAAGACCATGGACGTTGTTCGTGAGGAATTAAAGGCTGTTATCGATCTTTGCGGTATCGATTCTTTCAAGAATGCAGTTATCGCTTATGAGCCAATTTGGGCTATCGGTACTGGCAAGACTGCCACCCCTGAGATCGCTCAGAAGGTTCACGCTGACATCCGCGCTTACTTAGCTACTTTCTCTGCTGAAGTTGCTGATGGCGTACGTATCCTCTACGGTGGTTCTTGCAATGCTAAGACCGCTCCTGAGTTATTCGCTCAAAAGGACATCGATGGTGGCTTAGTTGGTGGCGCTTCCTTAAAGGCTCCAGACTTCACCGCTATCATTGAGGCTGCCGTAGCTAACGCCTAATTTAGGCATAAGCTTACTTAAGCTTCTTTGACCTAGCCTTAGTGCTTATAACTTGTGGTGTGATGTGGTTATAAGTATCTTAAAGGCTAGGTTCCCCGTCTAAAAGTCCCTTTTAGGCGGGGATTCATTAGCAATGAGAGCCTGCTGTGCTTGAGGCTCATAGTCATAAAGACAAATTGCTAGCACTTAAAAAATTAACTTTGGACTAATGAATTTTACGGGTGAACGACGACACTGCCTAAACATACATAGTGAGCTGAGGCTATAGGCGCAGCTTGATGGCAGTCAATAAGTCCTCTTAACAATGGCGATACTTGCAGGGTCAAAATTGAAAGGACACCACACACCTACTGTGGTTGGTCGTCACAGCATAACCACTAAAATAAGACCTTTTTGTAGCGTGGTTTTATTGAAATATTAAGTAATAGTGGTTTTTCTCCCTTAAGCTGTATTAAATTAGTAGCTAAGGAGCAAGCTCTTATATAAAACCCTCAATGTGTACTGAACTCACATGGGGAGCTAACTCCTTACTCAAATTGGCTTTAAGTCCAGATCTAGGATACAGAAAATGGCTATTAAAAAGATTGGTATTTTAACCTCTGGTGGCGACTCTCCTGGTATGAACGCAGCTATTCGTGCTGTCGTACGTACTGCTCTTGATTACGGCTATGAAGTTTGCGGTGTTCAAGACGGCTATTTAGGTCTTCACGAGGGTAATATCATCCCATTAGACCGTAAGAGCGTATCTGATATGCTCAACCGTGGTGGTACCTTCTTAGGCACTGCCCGCTTCCCTCAGTTCAAGGAGGAAGCAATCCGTCGTGAGTGCGTCGATGTAATGAAGGAGCATGGCATTGATGCATTAGTAGTAGTCGGCGGTGACGGTTCTTTCATGGGTGCAAAACTAATCTCTGAGTTAGGTTTCCCATGCATTGGCGTTCCAGGCACTATTGATAACGACATTGCAGGCACCGATACCACTATTGGCTTTGATACAGCATTAAATACTGCTGTTATTTGTATCGACCGTTTACGTGACACCTGTTCTTCTCACAAGCGTATTTCCGTAGTTGAGGTTATGGGCCGTCACTGTGGCGACTTAGCTGTAAGCGCAGCTATCTCCTGCGGCGTGGAAGCCGTGTTAGTTCCAGAAAAGCCTTGGGACAAGGAGACCATCTACACCTCTATCGATCAATCCATCGCTGAGGGTAAGCGTCACGCTATCTTAGTAGTTTGTGAGAATCAAACTGACGTGCACCAGATGGCTCATGAAATCGAGCATCGCACTGGCCTTGAGACCCGTGCTACCGTTATTGGTCACATCCAACGTGGTGGTACCCCATCTGCAGCTGACCGCGTATTAGCCTCCCGTATGGGCGCTTTTGCCGTTAAGCTTCTTCACGAGGGTCACTCTGGCCGTTGCATCGGTATTCAACGTGGCGAGCTCGTACACCACGATATTATCGAGTGCATCGAGAACATGAAGCACAAGTTCCGTGCCGATCAGTACGACTTAGCCATTTCCTTAAGCTAAGCATCAGGGACTAATAATTAAGGCCCACAATATACGGTGAGCCCAGCTTAAAAAGGGAGACCTCTTAGTGTTAGAGGCTCCCTTTTTTCATGGCCTAAACAAGCTCACTTGCAAGCAAAGCTTTGATAGTTTCTGCGGCCTTATCCTCACTGGTAACTTGCAATACGTACTCATTAGAGCCAGGCAAGCCCATAAAGACCTTGTCATTGACAAAGCGCATCATCGAAGGCTCTTCATCTTTAGCTGAGAAATGGAACTCCTTAATTCCTGAAATTTTAGCAATTTGCGCAATATTATGTGATGTCACACCAGCACCTGCCATAATGGCAATACGACGGCTGCCCTGATCTTGCAGGCGCTTTAAATTATCTGCACCCTCAAGTGCATCGCCCATGCCCCCTGAGGTTAACACGCGCTTGACGCCCATATTGATTAAGAGCTCTAAAGTCTCTTCGCGATTGGCGCATACATCAAAAGCACGATGGAAGGTTACATCCATACCTTCGCTAGCTTCCATTAAATAATGCATGGCATCTTTATCTACTGAGCCTTCAGGAGTAAGACAGCCTAAGACCACGCCATTTACGCCCATACCCTTTGCTTGAAGAATATCGGTGCGCATAATATTGAGCTCTTCTAGGGTGTAAATAAAATCACCAGCACGCGGTCTAATTAAGACATTAACCTTAGTATTAGTTAGCGCACAGTGGTCACAGGCAAATTTAATGAGGCCATAAGAAGGCGTCAGACCGCCTTCGCTTAAGGCCGAGCACAGCTCAATACGCTGCGCAGCTAAATGAGTGGCAACTTTAATGCCTTGCGATGAGGTCACACACATCTCAAACATAAAGCCGTGCTGATTTAAGGCGCAATCAGCTACACTTGCTCTGTCATTGCACATATAAAGCTCCCAAAACCTTCCCTAAACAACAAAGAAATAAACTAACAACCACTAACTTGCTAACGCCAAACAAGCGAATGCATAGATGGCTAAAAAGTAATAAAGCCCACCTAATATTATGACAACACTAGGTGAGCCTTATGCCAAATTTGATTAAAGGCTAACTTGCTTTAAATAGCAGTTAAGTTAGCTTATTTAGTTAAACGATACGACGTAAGGACTCGCCCTTGAAGAAGGCTTCCATGTTCTCACCAAATTGCTTAACTAAAGCAACTAAGCACTCGTGAGACATCCATGCCTGGTGAGGTGTTAAGATGAAATTGTCGTTGTTTTGTAATCTTACATATGGGTGATCGCTAGTTAATGGCTCTACTGAGGCTACGTCAGCTGCGGCACCTGCAATATCACCATTTAAGATAGCTTCGACTAAATCTGCCTCATTAACTACACCGCCACGGGCATTATTAATAATGCAAACGCTCTTTTTCATGGTGGCAATTTCTTTCTTAGTAATGAGATTAGCAGTCTGATCATTTAATGGGCAGTTCACACTAATGAAATCAGCCTCGCTAATAGCCTGAGCAAATGGAGTATAGCCCTCACGTACTAAGGTGGCATTGTAATGTTCGGCCTTGAGCACCTTCATATTAAAGGCCTTGGCCAGCTCACCAATGCGCGAGCCAATGGCACCATAGCCAATAACAGTTAAGGTCTTGCCGTTTAAGTCTACGATTGGATATGGAAGCTTGCAAAAGCAATCTGCCTCTACCCATAAGCCCTTTTCCATTTCCTTGCGAGTCTTTAACATGGAGCGAGTTAACATGAGCATCATGGTAAGAGCATGCTCAGCTACGGAATTGGTGCTATAGCCTTGAATGGTGGCAACACCGATATTGTGAGCTTTGCAGTAATCAATATCGATATTGTTATAGCCAGTGGCCAGCTCAGCAATGAACTTGACCTTTGGACATTGGGCTAAAACCTCAGCAGTTAAGCGATTCTTGTTAGTAACAATCACAGTGGCGTCTTTAACGCGCTCTACTAACTGCTCAGGAGAGGTAGTCTCATAAGAAATCCACTCATGCTCTACGCTAGGACGTGGCAAAGGATAAGCCTTAGGAATGGCAATAGCATCGGTGTGAACAATCTTTTCCATGAAACAAAAAACTCCAACAAAAAACTACTTTGCTAGCCCTGTGTGCTAGCACTTGTACTTAGTTTAATCTATTTAAGTGCATAATTTTGTGCCCTATCCCTCATAGCCATAGACATGGCGCCCTACTGCACAATTTACTCAACAAAAAATAGCCAAGGCCTCCTCTTTTACAATCAAGAAGCAACCGCCTTACTCGTAATATTTGGAGAATGAAGCTTACAAATATAAAGCCCCATCAGCTAAAGAGCCAACAGGGCTTAGTAAGGGATAGTTAGCAAGTACTACAAGAGGCACGACTAATCGTCGTCGTCCTCATCGCTATCAGGTGCACAAGTCAAGTCAATACCTGCTTCTAAAATTTCACCTTGGAACTTGGTAATCTCATTTAAAGTTTGATTGAGACCGACACGAGCGGCATCATCATGGCCTTGCGTAGTGGCTAAATAGGTAAGCACTACAGCCATCTTGTCGTAGTAATCAATATAAGCATTTTGAGCCTTGTCAGCTGCGACCTCACAGGCCTTGGCATCGGAGCTAGGTAAGAGCTTGCATCTGTCCTTCATGGAGGCAAAGTTCTTTTCCATTTTCTCTAAAAGATAGTCGCCAGCATAAGCAGCACAATCGAGCTTAGCCTCAGCACTCTTGGCGCTGGCCATACACTTATCATAGCCAGGGGAGATTTCATCTGCTAAAGCAGGAAGAGAGAACAATACAGAGCCTAAAACTACAGAGGCAATTAATTTCTTAGACATACACAGCACTCCACGCACCCAAAAGATCAACCGTGCGTTCTTCATCAACAAGGATTAGACACAGACTATTGCAAAAATAAGACAGATAAGCCCTGTAATGCTCAGGGTAGGCAGCCATAAACATATGGGCTTATCGAAAAATAGCATGTGAGACAGCAAGAACAATAAAGCTGAGCTTTTGCCCTATGCTATTGCTTGCTTGCCTACCTGCTATCTTAGCTTAGCAATAATTAGCCTATACTTAGCAAACGCAAGATTTAGTAAATGCGCAGCTCACCATCCTCATCTAAGTCATCAAAGCTCCCATCAAAGGCACTATCTGCAGACTCATACTCTTCCATATCAAGCTCACTCTCCTCAGCTAAGCTCTCATCGGTACCTCCTGCTCCTAAGGCAGATAAGGCACTGTGAGCATAGCGCTCTGGCAGATAAGCCAGACGTGAGTTTTGGATATTGTCTAAATAGCGATCTAAGAGAGCTAATAACTCATCGTGCTCATAGTCATGGTTGACAAAGAGCGCTTCAATTTCCTCAGAGGAAATCTTGACGTACTGACCTAAGCGCTGCTCTTCATTGAGGCATAAAGAACCAATAGCCACACGCACTAATTCCTCTACGGTGCAGCCTACCATTTCAAAAAGGCGCTTGACCTCATGATAGCGGCCCTCAGAGAGCTGTACGGCAGCCCAAAACTCACCTTCTTGTTCACTATTGTCTAAAGACAAGATAGTTAACTTGGCTGGTAAATAGCGCTTTTTCTCCTCAGGGTGCTTAATGCCAGATGCAAAAGACTTAATGGCACTTTCAGGAACGGCTTTATCTAAACGAGCTAAATAGACCTTATCGACTGACTTTTTAGGAGAGGTAATTTCATGGTTTAAATCGCCATCGTCAGTTACGATAATCAGACCTGTAGTGTCGATATCTAAGCGGCCTGCACAATGGAGATTTTCGACATTGAGCTCTTTCTTGAAAATAGACTGGACAGTAGAGTGATTCTTATCGCGATCGGCACATACGAAATTATTGGGCTTGTTGAGCATAAAGACGCGCTTTTTAAACGCATCGGCTGCCTTAATCTTACCGATATTCTCTTCATTTTCGGCATTGGCATCATTAAAGCCTGCAATCACGATATTGCTATTGATATTGACCTTGGTAGCTGCGTTTAAGATCGCCTCATCATCTACCAAGACATCGCCCTCTTTAATCAAGCGCGTAGCGTTTTGGCGAGAAAGACCTGTTAAATGAGAGACAATTTTGTCTAAGCGCTGTACTTCTTTAGTTGCTGCTTTAGCCACTTGGTTTTTCCTTTACATAAAGCAAAGCTCCATACACCCAGATATGGAGCTTAAAAAGCACAAAAGGCAAAGCCCCCTAACTAAAGAGACTTTGCCTTATGCAAAAAACTAGTAAGTCAAAGGACGATTAGCCCTGGTACTTACGTAAGATTAAGGTTGCATTAGTACCACCGAAACCAAAGCTATTGCTCATGATGGTGGTTAATGGGGTCTGACGAGCAGTAGTTACGATATCAAAGTTCTTGGCAAACTCATCTAACTCCTGAACGTTAATGGATGGAGCAATAAAGCCAGCTTCCATCATTAATAAGGAGTAAATGGTCTCGTTGACACCAGCAGCACCTAAAGCGTGACCAGTCATGGACTTGGTAGAGGAAATAGGAGGACACTTGTCACCAAAGACAGCCTTGATAGCCTCAAGCTCCTTATTGTCACCTAATACAGTGGAAGTACCGTGAGTATTGATATAGTCAATAGGAGTATCGCAAGTAGCTAAAGCGCGCTGCATGCAGCGGGCAGCACCTTCACCAGAAGGGGCTACCATATCTGCACCATCAGAGGTGGCACCACAACCTACTACCTCAGCATAAATCTTGGCACCACGAGCCTTGGCATGCTCCTCAGACTCAATTACCACAATACCGCCACCAGCGCCGATTACGAAGCCATCGCGATTGGCATCATAAGCACGAGAGGCTAGAGCTGGGGTGTCATTAAAGTGAGTAGATAAGGCACCCATAGCGTCAAAGAGGCTGGCGATAGTCCAGTCAGCGGCCTCACCACCGCCTGCAAACATGATGTCATGACGACCTAACATGATCTCATCACAAGCAGACTGAATGCAGTGAGCAGAGGTTGCACAAGCGGAGCTTAAAGAGAAAGAGGCACCCTTAATCTTAAATGGAGTAGCAAGACAGGCAGAAGTAGTAGAACTCATGGTCTTAGTTACTGCATAAGGACCAATACGCTTAACGCCCTTAGAGCGCAAGGTATCAGCAGATTCTACTGTAGTCTTAGTAGAGCCACCACCAGAACCAACAATTAAGCCAGTACGCTCATTAGAAACATCGCTCTCTGCAAGACCTGCATCGGCGATAGCTTCCTTCATTGCTACATAAGAATAAGCAGCAGCCTCACCCATAAAGCGCAAGTCACGACGGTCAATATAATCCTTAAAGTCGATATTAACCATACCTGCTACTTGGGAGCGCATGCCCTTTTCAGCAAACTCTTCTTCTCTTACTATGCCTGAACGGCCTTGTCGTAAGGATTCTAGTACGGCCTCTTTACCAACGCCGATGCTAGAAACAATTCCTAAACCAGTAATAACTGCTTTACGCAATGCCATCTAGTTTTCTCCAAGCAGACGATCCAAAAAACAAAAACAAACAGCCATGAGCCATAAAAACCAATGCCTAGCTCACAACTTGAAAATTAATAAAATACCATAAGGCCGAGCCATAATAAGAGATGCTCTAACCGTATAATTTAGTTGCCTTATTAGCATCTAAGAATGCTAACTTACTAACACAACACTAAATTATGATAGCACAGCCTCAATAATCTTGGCCAAAAAAGCTAGATCTTAAAGCTCAATATTAGCCCGCGCCTACAAAAATAAAATTTAATTAAAGCGCCCGCCCCTCTAGCCCCAAGCCACAGCTCTCTACTTACCTAATAAGACAGCCAATAAACTGCTCACCCTATTAAGAAGCCTTGAGCCCAGGAGCGACCAAGCGCCATGATAGCCATAAGATCAGACCTTCATAGCGCCCTCCCCAATAGCCCCTAATAGCAAAGGCTACTGAGCTTTCTTAGCTCTTTTCGCCTTCTTAGTCTTGTCCTCTATTAAGTCACTTTGGGTCTTAATTAACTCGTCATACATAGAAAAGAGCTTAGCTACAATGTCTGACTCACTAAAGTCCTTGGTTGGAAAGCCGTAGGCCTCAAGTACGGCCTTGTCATTGGCTTGGTGAGCCTTGCGCAGCTCAATAGGCATTACCAACTCATCGTAGAGGTCAGCTAAGGATGAGTCAGGATACTTAGCTCTTGCATCTAAAATGCCTTGGGCTGTCTTTTCAATCTTGGCTTTTTGAGCCTCAGTTGGGCTTGGCCATGGGAAGTTGTTATATACAACTCCCGCACTATAGCGATAATCGCTCTTTAAACGCCCACATACAGTACGTACCCATGCCATATGAACTGATGAGTTCATTACACCAAAGTGAAATATTGATGTCTCTTGGAGAATAAGAACACTATCACTCACTAACACATTAGAAGACACATACCCCATAGGGGTATATGCTCGTCTTTCTGAAGATACTCTTGGAATTACAATATAGTCGCTGCTAGGCATGTTCTCCACCTCAAATCTGGTTGGGGTATCAGCAAGCTTACGAGTACTTCCTCTCTTACTGTTTAAGCGTAGCGCCCTAACTGCATTCACTCTCTCTAAACATAAAGGCATCTTCCTTAAAAGTGCAGGAGAACATTCACCTAGCCACAAACAATATCTTGGTTGATTGCTAATAAACTCTCTTGCTCCATACCAAGGCCTAAAGAACTGCCTTGACTCAGGCTCCTTTTTAACAAACTCATCCATCTCTTCTTTAGAAAACAGATAGTTACCTCCATCAATCGGCTGATTACCAATTCCAATAGCAGGTACATCTAATAACGGGCTATTAATACTCTCAACAAAAGTATCCTGAGCCTCAATTAAGTACGCATTAATATGCTTGACCTCTTGAACCTGACCTTTCTCAAAAATAAACTTGCGAGACTTAGCGGCTTCTTTTGTACTGAAGCCAACAATCACGCAATGGACATGGGCTTTGATACTAGCCTCACTATCCCATATGAATGTACGATGAGCAAAATTAATGGTCAGGCCAGAAGCCATAAGATGCTTCCATAAATTGGCAACCAGCTCTCCTTGGCAAATAGAGTTAGTTGATACCAATGCAGTTTGAATATTGGTACCTTGCATTAAGTCAAAAGCTTTCTTGTACCAGCCTGAGACATAGTCTAAATTGCCAACATTTTTCCAGTCCTTGCCAAAAACATCTAACAAATCCTGCTTTTGCTCAGACTCCATATATCGAGCCCCCACAAAAGGCGGATTGCCCACGATATAGCTCAATTCAGATGGAGCAACTACATCTGCCCAATTTATCTGTAGAGCATTGCCCTCTACGATATGGGAGTAGTTCTTTAAAGGCAGGAAGTCTAAGTCACGCTGCACGATCTTCTCGGTCTCTGCCATCATCTGGGCCTCGGCAATCCAGAGGGCAGTCTTGGCTACAGTGACCGCAAAGTCATTAATCTCAATGCCATAGAACTGATGGATGCCTACCTTAATTGGATTACTAAAATCACCGAGCATCGACTTGAAGTCGAACTCTTCTTTAATCGCCTCATTCTCTAAGCGTCTTAAAGACACATAGGTCTCGGTTAGGAAGTTACCCGAGCCACAAGCAGGATCAAGGAACTTTAAGGTAGAGAGCCTTTCTCTAAAGGCATTGAGCTTTTGCTTACGTGTCTTTGCAACCTTGGTATTGAGAATAATCTTAAACTCGTCTTTGAGCTCATTTAAGAACAGAGGATCGATAACCTTATGGATGTTCTCAATAGAGGTGTAGTGCATGCCTCCTTGTCTACGAGTCTCTGGGTTTAAGGTACTCTCAAAGATAGCGCCAAAGATAGTAGGCGAGATCTCACTCCAATCGAAGTTATCGCTAGCTTTGCTTAATAAGGTAGTCTTGAGCTCTTCGGTAAAGTTAGGGATCTCAATGTCCTCTCTAGCAAAGAGACCGCCATTTACATAAGGAAAAGCAGCCAGCTCTGGCTCCATATAAGGATCGCGCTTGTCATTAGGCGTATTGAGCACCTCAAAGAGCTCAATTAAAGCCTTACGCATCTTATTAGGCTCAATAGGCTCTAAATAGTCATGGAACATATTGAGCTTGCCAAATATACCTGCATCTTCAGCATATAAGCAGAACACTAAGCGCACACACAATACATTGAGGCTTTTGAGCGTTTCAGGAGATTCTGGGTTGATATACTCCTTGAGGAGCTGATCATAGATAAGGCCTACTAAGTCACCCGCCTTAACCGATACTTCGAGCTCTTTTTTAAGCTTGGCGCTTCTGTCATCGACTAAAAACTGGAGACGATAGTAGTCCTTGGCTAGATCCTTTAGCAAAATCTCTTCAGGCTCGCCGCTTGGGTTTTCCATATCGTAGACTAGGAAGGACTTAAAGTTGCTAACTACTACCCATCTTGGACGCTTAGAGTATGGCAGCTCGGCAGCATAGCGCTTGGCTTGCTCATATGGAGTAAGAAAAGAGCCATCACTTTGCTTGATAGGCTTAAGCAAGTCCTTATCTAAGCTCTTTTGCTCAATGAGGACGTGAGTTTCGTCAATATAGCCGTCGATAAAGCTAGTGTGAGATAGCTTGACCTGATTTTCAAAGGAGATGAACTGAGCTGCATGCTCAATACCAAAAACATTGGTCAGTAAATCAAGCCAGAAAGGTTGAGATTCTCCCTTTTCATATCCCTTACCTTCCCATGCAGCTGCAAACTCTGCGGCAGCGGCTTTTTGTTGCTTGTCACTTAGCATACTTAAGTTCCTCTCTTTATCTAAGGATAAGCTTACTTTTCAATAAGCCCTACAAACTAACAATCTAGCTACAAAATTATAATAGCAAAGCTTTATCTAAAGTTTCCTCAGTACGCATACTTTATTTAGTAAGGACATATTGCTTTTGAGGACAGCATCCCACTTTTGTGTTCTTCCTACCCCAAAAAAAATCCTCACTTGCACGCCACTTAAGAGCATGCATATCAATGCCTAAGCTGTACCCCATCAAGCTGCTCAAACACACAAAGAACAGTCATTACCAGTACAGTACCTGCTCTTAGTTGGCATAGAGCCAGAGCCTTATGCTTCATTATTCTTAGGTGCCAGAATGCTCGTTCTCTTTCTTAATAGATACTAGCTGATAGAGCCATGGTATTGATAGTAGATTAACTGGCTACAAAGCGATGGCAGGCTCCATAAGTGAGTGAACTAACGTTGTAAGTATGAGCGCTGCTATTTGACTTGTATTGGCTATTGGGATGGGCTTTTATGGGGTTCTAAGTAAGGCTGGAGCCTAGATAGTTGGACGTCTATAGATATAGAGGCGGAGAAAAGTATAGACTTATTGAGAATTTTTTGCTGATTTTAGTTAGGCTCTTTGGTAAAATACGCGCCGTTTTGGAGCCTTTTTACTTTAAAGTTCTCTAATTTAGCCAACTAGTTAACATATTTTATCTCTAATGCTTGACTTAATTAGATAAAGCAATATTGCTTTTTTGCAAGTGATGACAGGCTCTGTTTTCATGGCAGCATCATCTTTATAGATTGATATAGAGTAAAAATACACTCAAGTTACTTCTCGTGCTGCCTGTGTTTATCTTTGCGCTTAGGCACTTGTATATGTTAATGCAGTCTACCTTTTACCAATTCACCGTTAAATCCTTGCTCGCTGGTATCCTTATTGGCCTCGGTTGCGTCATTTATGTCGCTAGCCCAGTTAAGTATGTAGGCTCATGCCTCTTCTCCTTAGGCTTATTGACTATCATGATCAAGGGCTACTATCTCTATACTGGTAAAGTTGGTGACTGGACTCCAAGCTCCACCTTCCGCCTCATTTATATGTTCGTATTAAACGGCTTAGGTTGCGCAGCTACTGGCTACTTATTTACCTTAACCCGCATTGACTTAAGTGCTATTCACCACGTAACTGAGCTCAAGCTCAATGACACCATGTACTCTTCCTTCATCTTAGCTATGGGTTGTGGTGCCATGATGCATATTGCTTATTTCAACTTCAACAAGGGTAAGAACCCACTTTATGTAATCTTACCTATCATGTTCTTTATGCTTGCAGGCTTCGAGCACTGTGTAGCTAACTGTGGCTTCTTTGCTATGGGCATGGTAGACATGACCACTCAAGATTGGACCCGTTTAGCCTTAATCGTCTTAGGTAATGGCGTTGGTTCTTGGGTATTTACCAAGTTCTTACCAGCAGGTGAGGATGCCCACCCAGTTCCTGCTTTATTTGGTGAAGAAGAAACTCATCACCAGAGCAATAACGTAAGAAAAATTGTTAATAACGGCGACAAGCGCATTTAATGCCTTTTAAGGCAATAGTAATTTTCAAAATCTAGCCCTTGCTTATGCTATAATCACCGAGGCAAAAAATAGCACTTATTAATTTTATAGCTTATTAAGTGCTGCAAGGGCATGGTAAAACTTACTAGAAAGCCCATCGTTTTTAAGTGCTTAGAACTCCCAGCGTGATGCTGATGAGACTAGGCTTAGATGTTGATTAAAAAATACATTTTTTATGGCAAAAGAAGAAAGCATCGAGATGCAGGGCACTGTTCTTGAAACCCTGCCAAACACCACCTTTAGAGTTCAGCTTGAGAACGGCCACATTGTTATGGCTCACATCTCTGGCAAGATGCGTAAGAACTACATCCGTATCTTAACTGGCGACAAAGTAACTGTTCAAATCACTCCATACGATTTGACCAAAGGTCGTATCACTTTCCGCGCCCGCTAATATCATAGTTAGCTTAAACGCGCAGAAAGCCCAGTGACAAAAGCATTTCTTTTGCTTTTGACAATTTGGCACTTGTTAAGGCCTCTTAGTAATAGAGTCTTTAGCAAGTGCCAAACGTATTTTTAGGCCCTAAAAAACTCTCCTCGCTTCAGCCTCTTTCTTACTTTTATATTCCTTCTTAGCAAACCGAACTAAGCGTACTAGCTAATTACTCTCCCATAGACGATATGGAGCACTGCCCAGCCTACAAAGCTGTACCTGATTCTTAAATCTTATACCCCCCTACTATAGTGCAGCCATTTGTCCTTTAGCAATTAATCTCTGGCTTACCTAACGAAAGAAGCAAGAACTTATATAAGCACAAGCCCCAAAGCCAAAGTTAGAGCTCAAACCATAGCCTAAACTTAAGTAAGAGTAAGAGATCCACATGGGCCATAGCTACCTTATCTGCTCTAAGTAAGAATAGCCTTAATAGCTGTAGTAAGAGTATGAATTGAGCGCACAATAATCTCCTTAAGAGCAATAAGGATAAGAGCTGCTGTAAAAGTAAGAACCATACCAAGGCTAAGCCATGACTTAATAGCCATAGCATAAGCAAAGAGCCTAAAGCATGCTCTATAGTTAGCCCCCAGAGTAAGAACCTGCATAAGAGCAGACCTACCTACCAGATGCGCACCTATATAAGAACGAACGGACTCAATAGCCTGAGTAAGAGTAAGCAGAATGGTATTAGATAGATATATCCAAAAGTTTAGAAGGGTGAGAAAAGTTTTTTCAGGGGATTATTTTGCGGATTTTGGGAGGTATGATGGGATCAAGCGGCGTTTTGTGTAGAGCTTAGCTGGGATACCTGATTGCTGAGGCGCTATTTATTTAGGTAGCACAGAAAAAAAATGCCTTAGTTGCGCTTAGATGGCTGGTGGGGCGGGCGCTTTAGCGTTAGGTAATGGCGTGAGATAGGAAGCTTTATCACTTTTTATCGTCAGGCGCGCTGCTTTGGAGAACAATAAAGCTTATAGATATGCTCTTTTGATGTGAGCGGGGGCTTGAAAAGCACTGCTGTGGCGGGCCCAAGAAAGAGGAAGCGGGCACTTTTATAGTTTGCCCCATTATTGTGCTTTAAAAAAAAATTTAGTATCCTAATTTTATTATGTGAAACAGCTCACACTTTGTGTGTCAGACGATAACAATCAAACCTGACCTAAGGCACTAGCTCAAACTAGTATGCTTGTGTACTAGTTTTGTACGTCTTGCTACTGATTTAGCTTTAGTGTTAACTTAAGAAAACATAGGGAAAACCTTGATAGATCTTGCTCTTGGAGTTTTTTAAATTTAAAAAATATTACTAGCATTGATACAACAAAAGAGCTATCATAGATATCAACAAAAACTCAGGCATTGCGATACTTTTCTCATTACTGGTTTGACACAATGCCTACACTTAAGTATCAACACATGGTAGCTGCACTATCACATAGATAGACACACAAGGTCTTAACTTAAAGTTGTCATAGCTTTTACTAGGCTATGATTACAATAGCTAAGATCTTTTAGTTATTTGCTTTTTTTGAGTATATAGACCTTATGCTTGATTAAAAGAATTACAACCAAGCCAAGGCCTTTTAAGAGGCTTCTATTATTGCAGTTCTTAGCTACCTCGCTAAGTTTTGTGTCGATTCAACATATGCTTATACGCTATGCAGCTTGCACAAGCTGCTAACTTATTTCCATAGGCCCTTTCGATGTTCAAAATTGTTGCTGGCGTTATTGTCTCTTTAGTAGTTCTTTTTGGTGCATCTGTAGTAATTGCAAGCTACCAGTTCACTAGCCAACAAGATCCCGACGCTAAAGGCGAACACTACACTACCAGCGAGGTTATCTTCTCCGCTCTAAGCTAATTACCTAAGCTGTGCACTATCACCAGCGTTCCTAGTTTACACATAATTAAATCTAGGCGCTGGTTATCATCCTTCCAGATTCCACTAACTCCTCATTTCCTTTACCTTAAGTAAAAAACAAATTTTTCATTATTAAATTTGCTAAAAAAATGGTGTATTTGCCGTTTTTATCTTAGAATAAGCACCCTGAATTTGTGCTCTTTTTTATCAAATTGAGCCATATTAATTTCAGTGCGTATTCGCCATAATGAAATACCACGTTTGCTGTTTGCTTTAATTGTTAGTTGTTGTGTGGTGAGCTATAGGCTCAGCTTGATCATTGCCTTACCATTAAAAACTTTGATATTTACTGATTTTTGTAAAGTCGGCATAATTAAAGCATATAGCGCTAAAATTCATTTTGGAGTGAGTAGGAACTCGACACCTGCTCTTATTTGCGTTTTTTTTAAGGTAGGCCCTGTGATTATGCTTCATCATAATCATACTTCAAAGACTCATGAGGCAGCTTGGAGCTCCACTAGCTCTAAGTGCAACTTAAGTGTGTCTAAAAAACGTCAGTGGGCCAGATATTTCTTTACCCGTTTGCTAGCTAAAGTAGCTACTTATTTATCTTTCCTTATCTACAGTGCTTTTGCTTATGGTCAAGAAACAGTATTTAATGACAATATCATTGGCCCTGACAGCTCAAGCATTATTGAAGATCAAATCTTAAAATCTAGCCCTCATTTAGACTATGAAAGAGAGCTCATTGCTCAACATGGCCAAGTAGTTACTAATTACAATGAAAACTACAGCAAGATTAGCCAGATTAAACAGCCAGCTAATAAAAGTGAGCCATGTATTATCAAATCCGATATTTTAGATAGCGTACTCTCTCCTAATAGTATTATCTTTTGGGAAGGCTCTTGTTCCAATGAGCAAGCAGACGGCTTTGGTCGTGTCTATGTGATCTCCTCGGGGCGTAAGACCTTTGAGATGCTCACCAACTTTCATGCCGAAGAGCCTCAGTACACTACTACCTACTACACCAAGAATACTAAAATCGATTCTCGTACTATCTACTTCTATGGCAAGTCCAATCGTTTCCAAAGCAGTGGCATTTTGATCACTCAAAGTCGCATGGACAATGATTTACTCGTAGGTATGCAAAGTGTCGATAAAGTCAATTTGATCACCTATCAAAAAGAGACCTCTAAGAACTCTAAATACGTCCTAAATATCAAGGACTATGGCAACTTCGTGCACTTTATTCATGACTTAATCCATACTCCTTATCGCTCTTTGGCTATGTCCTATCGCCTTACCAACCGCTCCAATGGAGCCAATTTAGGCTATAGCTTTACAGGACACAATGATGGCTCGCTCTCAGGCAAGTACACCGATAAGGATAATAATAGCGTCAATGCCAATATTCCTCCTGAGATCTTAGACCATATTATTTATGTCAATAATGATATTGATGTTAATGTGGAAGGCACCTTAAAGAACGTAATTGAGGCCGTACCTGTAGTCAATGCTTACAAGAATATAGTATGCAATGACTCTTATAATAACCCTACTTGTACCAAGATGAAGTGTAAGGAGATCTGCGATCTCAATACTGAGATTACTCCTGATACCCCTGAGGTCAAAGAGCTCTTATTGCGCTTAGTCGATCACCACAATAACAAGCCATTAACTGCCTATATCACCAAGGCCAAGACCTTAGGCACAGCTCAAGTCTTAAACAATATGTATGCCAATGATACAAACGATGCCTTTGAGACAGAAGCCTTTAATGCAGATAACTCTAGTGGCACTATTCGTGGTGCTTATGACTCTAGCGATACTCAAGTTCAAGGCCTTGGCACAATTAGCCCAGGCGGCTTATCTTTTGGCAGCCAAGTAGATGCAGATAACACCGTGCGCGATCAGCTCTACCAAGCTCAAGGCCCTAGCATGGTCGATGAAACTTACCAAAAGCAAATCCGCCAAGAGCACAAGCGCGCCCAGACTCAATTTAGTAAGCCTAATAATAAGCTGACCCCTATCGATCCTCTCTCCAAGGAGGAACAAGAACAAATGCGAGCACAGCTCCAAGCTAAGATTAATCGTGAGCGTGCCATTCGTAATGCTCAAGAGGCTGAGGCCCGCAAGCATGCGCGTGAGCTGCGCCAAGATATTATTGAGGCCCAGCGCGCCGATGATCGCTATAGCGACCCATCGCCAATGATTGATTTTAGTCAGGTCGATGAAAACGCCCCCCAATATTAAACCTAACGCCCTATTAAGTCTCTTAATGGGGCGTTAATCTTTTTGGTGCAAGCGCCCATAGTAAAGCCTTATTTTGTCCTCTAATAGTGCAAAAATCATTCAGTACGCACAATTTAGGTAATAATGAGCACTTGAAGAGGCCAGAGCTTGTTACGTCCTGCCTCTTAAAACCTTTTAAGTTTTTTATTGAGGATATGTCATGAGCTTTACTAGCAAAGTAGTAGTTCCAGCAGGCGAGAAAATTACACTGGATAGTGCAGGCAAGCTGCAAGTGCCAAATAATCCTATTATTCCTTTTATTCGTGGTGATGGTATTGGTGCAGACATTACCCCTGTCATGCATGAGGTAGTCAACGCTGCTGTAGCCAAGGCTTATGACAATCAAAAGCGTATTTCTTGGATGGAAATTTACGCAGGCGGTCGCTCCTGTGAAGTTTATGGCGAGTATGTTTACTTACCAGATGAGACCATGGAGTTTATTAAAGACTACCATGTAGCCATTAAGGGGCCTCTTACTACTCCAGTAGGCGGCGGCATTCGCTCTTTAAACGTAGCCATGCGCCAAGGCTTAGACCTCTATATCTGCTTACGTCCTGTACGTTATTTCAAGGGCACTCCAAGCCCAGTTAAGCACCCAGAGCTCACCGATACTATTATCTTCCGTGAAAATGCTGAAGACATTTATGCAGGCATTGAATGGGAGGCAGATAGCGATGGCGCCCGCCAGATGATCGACTTTTTACAAAACACCATGGGGGTCAAGAAGCTCCGCTTCACTGACCATTGCGGTATTGGCGTCAAGCCGATGAGTAAGCAAGGTACTGAGCGCTTAATTCGTGCTGCTATCAACTATGCTATTGACCATGATCGTAAGAGTGTAACCATTGTCCATAAGGGCAATATCATGAAGTTCACCGAAGGTGGCTTTAAGAAGTGGGGCTATGAATTAGCAGAGCGTGAGTTTGGCGCCAAGGCCGATGACAAGGGGGTAATTTCCTTTACTAACCCTAATACTGGACGTCAGATCGTAATCAAGGATGTGATTGCCGATGCCTTCTTACAAAACATCCTCCTCTATCCTGCTGATTATGATGTAGTAGCTGCTATGAACTTAAATGGTGACTATATCTCTGACGCCTTAGCTGCCATTGTAGGTGGTATTGGTATTGCCCCTGGTGCCAATATTGGTACTCAGGCTGCTATCTTCGAGGCTACCCATGGCACTGCTCCTACTATTGCAGGTCAGGGTATTGCCAACCCAGGCTCTATCATTCTCTCGGCCGAGCTCATGTTACGTCACTTGGGCTGGAACGAAGCTGCTGACCTCATTATCAAGGGCATGGAAGGCGCAATTAGTGCAGGCCAAGTCACCTCCGACTTTGCTTCCCACATGGAAAATGCCCAATCCCTAAGCTCAGCTGACTTTGGCAAGGCCATTATCGCCCACATGTAGCACCTAAGGGATAATATTCGCGCAGTGTGGTGCGCCAAGCACTTAAATATCAAGGCCTGCCCCCTCAAGGGGCAGGCTTTTTGTTTTGAAAAATCTTGTTAATTGGGCATAGTTTGTAGGCACTACAAAAAAGCGCTTATCTTTGGTAGAATTTTCAGTTTGATAAACTCTATGGTTTGCTTTAGGCAGGCCATGAATGTTGCTAGTTAATTTTTATTTCGAGGCCAAAATGGCAGAGCGTTTTAAGCCACATCTCACAGTAGCTCTCATTATTGAACATGAGGGGCGCTTTTTAATGGTTGAAGAATACCAGGAGACTGGTGATTTATGCTTTGGTACTGTAGCAGGTCACGTTGAAGCTCGTGAGAGCATTATTGAAGCTGCGCTACGTGAAGGTCTTGAAGAATGTGGTTGTGAAATCGAGCTTGACCATTTAGTCGGCATCTACGATTACGTCAAAGACAATGAGACCATCTTACGCTTTACTTTTAAAGCTCACTTAAAAGATGGCAATCCAGAGCTGGTCAAAATTAATGACCCCGATGGCGATATTGTAGCTATTAAGTGGCTCACTAAAGAAGAAATCTTTGCAGGCAAGAGCATGTGGCGCACTCGCCTCATCGGCCCTAATTTTGAAGATTATTTCAAAGGCCAAGCTGTTCCGCTTTCATTTATCACTACTGTACGTCCTTAAAAATCAATGTCTAATTTTCTTTTTAGCCCTGATCATCAATTTAAGAGCACCATTCCTTATGAACAGCTGCAAGGTAAGCATGTAGTTGTAGGTGTCTCAGGCGGTGTAGATTCCTCTTTATCCGCAGCTTTGTTAAAAGAAGCAGGCATGAAAGTTACCGCCCTGTTCATGAAGAACTGGGAGGAGGACGATACCGATAGCTATTGCTCCGCTGCCCAAGATAGAAATGATGCTCAGCAAGTATGCGATACCTTAGGCATTGAGCTTAAGACCATTAACTTTGCTGCCGAATACTGGGATCGCGTTTTTGAAAACTTCCTAAGCGAATATCGCGCAGGCCGTACCCCTAATCCTGATATCTTGTGCAATAAAGAGATCAAGTTTAAGGCCTTTTTAGACTATGCACTAGAAGACCTCAATGCTGACTTTATTGCCACAGGTCACTATTGCCTAAGAAGCTTTGACCATGGCATTGATGGCCCTGCCCATTTATTGCGTGGCTTAGACAAAAACAAAGACCAAAGCTATTTCCTCCATGCCATTGGTCCTAATAAGCTCCACAAGGTTTTATTCCCTGTAGGTCATATTGAAAAGCCATTAGTGCGTGCCATGGCTGAAGAGCGTGGCTTAGTTACAGCGCGCAAGAAAGATAGCACTGGCATTTGCTTTATTGGCGAAAAGCGCTTTGGCCAATTTTTACACCAATACTTACCTGATGCCTCAACCCCAGGTCCTATTATCTCTACTGAAAACAAAGTAGTAGGCGAGCACCCTGGCCTGATGTACTGCACCATTGGCCAAAGAAAGGGTCTGCACATTGGTGGCAGTGCCGAAGGTACTGGTGAGGCTTGGTATGTAGTGGACAAAGATATGAGCCGCAATGCTTTAATTGTCGCTCAAGGTCATAATCACCCAGCCTTATATAGCAAGGGTCTATGGGCCAGTGCTGATACTTGGATTGTACAAAAGCCAGAGACTCCTCTTAAATGCACCTGTAAGGTGCGCTATCGCCAACCAGACGTTAAGTGCACTTTAGAGTGTGTTGAGCACTCGCTTAATGGTGAGGCTTTGCGCCCTATGCTTAAAGTTACTTTTGATGACCCTGTCTCTGCTGTCGCTCCAGGCCAATCTGTAGTGTTCTACTTAGGTCAGGATTGTTTAGGTGGTGCCATTATCGAGGCTCCCATTAAAGATTAAATACTAGCCACAGACTTATAAGCACTCAAAACAAAGTCTGATGGCAAGATGAATTTGGAAGATTTGTTATGGCTAACATTACTTACTCTGAAACCATTGCTTTAGCGGCACTATTCCAGTCAGCTGCTCATATTCAACGTATTGCACGTTTTGGAGCCATTGATGAACAAGCCATTGCTCCTTTAATGCGTGCCTTAGTGATCACTGATCCTAACTATATTGAAGATATATACGCACCTAAGCGTCTATTACCTGGCTTAAACCAACTCTTAAGCTCCTTATATCCTAAAGAAGCAACCCAGCCTAAAAATGCTGAGTTAATCAAGATTGCCTTTAATATCATTAGCTTAGAGAGCAATTTAGAAAAGCAAGAGTTAGTTTTAAACCAGCTTGATAAAGAAGTAGACACCTTGCGCGAGGACGTTTTAAAGCTCCATCCTAATTATGAGGATGCGCCAAACAATATCTTGCTTGACTACGAGGTCATTAAGCTCTACTCCAAGATTTACAGCAGCTTAATTAGCCCTAATTTCCCTAAGCTCATCATTTATGGCGAGCAAAGCTATTTAAGCCGCACCGAATTTCAAGAAATGATCCGTGCCCTCTTATTATCTGGCATCCGTGCCTCCATGCTCTGGCGCCAAATCGGTGGCAAGCGCTATTCCTTAATGTTCCGTTACAAGGAAATTATCGAATGCGCCCGTCAGATCATCTCTGATAACAATTAAATACAGGCCCCAATTAATGGGGCTTTTAGCTTTTTTATCTAGAGGCGCACGCCCCTAGAAAAAGAGCTAGGCAAGTAAGTATAGGTAAAGCCTATTTACTCTAGCTCTATCTATAAATAAGTGGCGTCAAGCCACTTGGCTATATAAGCGCATCCTGTGCACTTCTTCGTCGCTACAAGCTTTCTTTAAGAGGCTTGTTACTTCTATTTTTGAGGTTAAGTTATGCAATTATCGCCTATTACTGCGATTTCACCACTTGATGGTCGCTATGAATCTAAGGTTCAAGAGCTGCGTGCCATTTTTTCAGAATATGGTTTGATGCGCTTTAGAGTTCAAGTAGAACTCACTTGGCTCAAGATGTTAGCTGCCTGCCCACAAATCAAGGAAGTTCCACAGTTCTCCGATGAAGCTATCGCTTTTATCGATGACATCATTGCAAACTTCTCCATCGAAGATGCCCAAGACATCAAGCGTCGTGAGGCTGTTACCAACCATGACGTCAAGGCTGTTGAGTACTTCTTAAAGGACAAGACCGCTGCTAATGCAGAGATTGCCAAGGTCAAAGAGTTCATTCACTTTGCCTGCACCTCCGAGGATATCAACAATAACTCCCACGCTTTAATGCTCAAGACCGCCCGTGATGAGGTAATCTTGCCTTTATGCGATAAGTTAATTGCTGAAATCACCCGTTTAGCTCACGAGTACGTCAACTTACCTTTATTAGCCCGTACCCACGGTCAGCCAGCCTCCCCTACCACCTTAGGTAAGGAAATGGCTAACGTAGCATACCGCTTACGCCGTCAGCGCGAGCAAATCGCTCAGGTTCAAATCTTAGGTAAGATCAACGGCGCTGTAGGTAACTACAATGCTCACTACTCTGCTTACCCAGAGGTTGATTGGCCAAGCTTATCTAAGGGCTTTGAAGAGTCTTTAGGCTTAACTTTCAATCCATTTACCACTCAGATCGAGCCTCACGATTATATTGCTGAGTTATTCAATGCTATTGAACGCTTCAATACCATCGTTTTAGACTTCGATCGTGATGTTTGGGGCTATATCTCCTACGGTACCTTCACTCAAAAGACCATCGCAGGTGAGATCGGCTCTTCCACCATGCCACACAAGGTCAACCCAATTGACTTTGAAAACTCTGAGGGTAACTTAGGCTTAGCTAATGCTATCTTCTCTCACTTAGCTAACAAGCTCCCAGTATCTCGATTCCAGCGTGACTTAACCGACTCTACCGTTTTAAGAAACTTAGGTGTAGCTTGCGGTTACTCTATTTTAGCTTGGAAGAGCACCTTAAAGGGCATTTCTAAGTTACAGGCTAATGAGGCTCACGTACGTGATGAGCTCAACCACAATTGGGAAGTTTTAGCTGAGCCATACCAGACTGTAATGCGTCGCTATGGCATTGCTAACCCATACGAGAAGCTCAAGGAGCTCACCCGTGGTCGTGAAGTTAACAAGGAAACCATGTTGAACTTCATCGATACCTTAGAGATCCCAGAGGAGGCTAAGGAGAACTTACGTAAGCTTACCCCTGAGACCTATATCGGTATTGCTGATAAGATCACTGCCACTTTATAAGCTTAATATAAAGGGCCATTTAGCCCTTAAATTAAAAGCCTGAGATATAAGAGCTCATGCCCTCGTAACTCAGGCTTTGGTGTGCCCAGGCTAAAGATTTTAAAGAACAAGATCTTTAGCCAGGACGCATCTAACCTAGATAAGACAAGCCCTCGCTGCCTTAAATATATAGCGTCATAAGCCCTCTTATAGCACCAAGATCAGCAGCCACTTTACCACCATAACAGCTCACGAGCTCCTTTATTTATCCAAGCTCTGAGTTAGTTAGTGGCACTTAAGCTGCCTGTATCATAAAGTCCCTCTAAGAGAGGTAAAGCCCACTTATTTAAGTGGCCTGATAGCAATTTAAGTAAGCGCCATAGTGGGCATGCTAGTTAAAGACTTAAAAGCTTAGTTATGATGCTTAACACTAGCTTTGAGCACCTAGCCACTGCCACTTAAATAATTTATCTCTCCTGCGTTCTAAAGCCCCTATACTTAACTTGGAGGCTTTAGCTAAGTGCGCTCTGCTGCTCTATCAACTTGCCTAAGCTCAATTCACTTAGGGCAGCATAAAACTATAGAGATTTAGTAGCACAATTTCTATCTTAATTGGGCAATCACGGGCCTGATAACACTAAGATAGGCAATTGAGCCCAAGTTTTTTTTAAAGCCGAGGTAGCTTAAATTCAAGCTATCCTCCTCTTGTCTTGTTCCTTGGTATGGATGCATTTTGTACCAACCCAACTTGCAGCTGAGCGAGGCCAATTTTGAGCCCAACACGCGAACGTTATTTTGAGTGGATCTTATTAGGTCTAATTCTTGTTATGGGTGGCTTACTCTTTTATCAAGCCCTCCCATTTTTAAACGGCACTTTAGGTGCAATTACCCTCTATATTTTGCTTCGTCGAGTTAATCTGCTCTTATCAGTAAGATTCTCGCCTCAAGTAGCCCCATGGATTATCACCATTGCGGTCACGATCTTCGTTATGATTCCGCTGTCGATTTTCCTGTGGTACCTAATTGATTTAGTGCAAAGCGTTAATTTTGATGTCCAAGTGATTATTAAGAAATTCACGGACACAATCCGTTATTTGGAGCGCACAACTCACTTACAAATTGTCTCCGAAAAGTCAGTAGCTTTTATTACCGCTAAGGGCACAGCCTTTATCAATATGCTCATGGGCGGTATTAACAATGCAGCTATTAATCTCTTTACTACCATCTTGCTCTTGTTCTTCTTGCTTGCAGGTGGCATTCGTATGGAGCGCTACATTGCCCACTGCCTGCCTTTTTCTGATGAGAACAAGCATACTATTATTTCCAAGGTCAGCACCATTGTCCGCTCTAACGCCATTGGCATTCCACTGCTAGCCTTAATCCAAGGCGCTGTAGCAGCTGTAGGCTATTGGTTTTGTGGCGTAAATAATCCTATTGAATTTGGTGCTTTAACGGGCTTTGCCTCCATGATCCCTATTGTGGGCTCCATGCTGGTATGGATTCCTTTAGCCATTGTGCAATACTTTGAGCATGGTGCCTTAGCAGCAGTCTATATTGCCCTGTATGGCGCTATTGTCATTTCTCAATGCGATAACATCTTGCGCATGTTTATGCAAAAGCGCATGGCTAATACCCACCCTCTTATTACCATCTTTGGTGTGATTGCAGGTCTCCCACTCTTTGGTTTCATGGGCTTAATCTTCGGTCCGCTCTTAGTTGCCATGTTCTTATTGTTCTTAGAGATGTTCATCAAACAGTACATCTTAGGCACTGAAATGACCATCACAGCCAAAAAAGGTAAGAACAAGGGCAAGAGTGATCCCTCACCAAAAGGCTCCAATGGAGCTCAAGAATTAGGTAATACTAAAGACGGCCTCTTAGCCCTCAATAGCAAACGCGAGCGTAATTCCCGCTTTGAGCAGCGCGCAGAGCGTGCCAAGGAACGCAAGCGTAAGGAACGTGACGCCAAAGCTCCAGAGCAAACTAGCCAGAAGATAGCAAAGCCTGTTGCAAATGACTTAAAGCCATCCAATACTAAACGTGCTTCAATAGCTACCAAGGACGATTATCACAGCGCGCCTGCTCAAGATAATAGCAAGCCAAGTGAATTATCTGCTGCCTTGCCCAAGATTAAGCACAAGAGCTCTGACAGCCATGACTTTAAGAGTGCCAAGGCTGAGAGCAAACAACAAAAGCGTGAGGCAGCCAAGATTCGTGCTCATGAAGAGAAAATGGCTCATGACCGAGCTTTAGCTCATCAGACCTTGTCTTTGGAGCCTTCAGAGCGCAAGCCAATTAACCTAGCTGATCGCTATTTAAATGAGCGTGCCAAGGAAGATATTCCAGGCAAGAACTTAGTAGCCCGTGCAGTCTCTCAAGCTATCAATTCCTTTGATAAGTTTGATGACTTGGACAACAATATGGCCTTTGGGGGTTCTGACTTCTTTAAAGATGACTTCCTAACTCCACAGACTAAGGAGCACATCGCTAAGAAGCGTGCTGAACGCAAAGCAGAGCGCGCCAGCGCCCGTACTAACGAGCGTAATAGCTCTAAGGGACATGTAAAGGACTCAAGCCGACGCTCTAAGAGCACCAAGACTAATGCTGCCACTAAAGAGCACGCCGAGTCTAAGAGCCATAGCAAAAAGGGTGAGCGCAATAATATGAAAAAAGAGCGCGCCCATAGCCCAAGTGCGAGCAAAAATAGCCACAAGCGTTCTCGTCGTGAGCACTTGGACTACCAAGTAATGCGCCCTGAGCGTCGCGCCAGCGTCAAAGAAGAGCCTATGTTGAGAACCGTAGTCTCTCACCAATACGGTAACTTTGACTTAAATAAGAGCGGATCGGGCCTTAAAACCCAGCTGGTCTCTATGCATACAGCTAAGGGCACAGTACGCGCCGAGCAACCGCGTCGCCGCCCTAGCAAGCGCCGCCCTTACCACCACTAAGCGCTGGTGCAAGTACGTGCGCTAATGTGCGCTCTTTTAGAGGCTTACGCTTCTAGGAGAGAAGCATCACAATGGGGCGCGTATTCATAGCTATAGAAAGCCAGTTGTGCTGCACTTTTTGAGTGCACCAACTGGCTTTTTTATTAATATTATTCAGCCTGCCTACTGATTTTGTGTTTTTTAGGGATTAAAATTAATGTTTGTTTGAGCTATTTTTTCTAGCTAGCTCACCTTTTTGCTTTTCTGTATCTTTTATTGGATTGAGCTATAGCTATAATCTACAAGATAGGATCTTCTATTTAATTGGCTACTTTGCCGCTTGTGGCAATCACGCCGCCTATACATAGCTACATCACTTGCTGCGACTGGAGACAGACACCTCAAGCCAAATCAAGCATATACATAACCGTTGCCCCACTTTTTGTGTAATTCAAACAAGCCAAAATACTATAAGTGGATTTTTTAATTGCTCCTCACTGTGCTTACTACTTGCACTCCAAATATTCTAATGCTCATTCTTTTTTATGTTTAGTTCAAGTAGTAGAGGGCAGATGTAGCTTATCTATCGATTGCTAGGAAAGATTGCTTTAGTTTGCAATAAGGATTAACTATGGTCAGTTATATTAGTGAAATCAAGCTTAAGCAGGGCTTACGCAAAGTTACAGCCATTACGCTTATTAGCTTAATATTACTGTCCTTATTTGCTTTTGCCACAGTTAAGGTCGTCACTTATGTCTATACCTCGACCAATAACTCTGAACTTGAGACTGCCATTAATGAGTATGCCATCACCATTAAGCGTAAAGCTCAAGGTGAAATGCGCGCTTTGCGTACTTTGGCTATGTTTACCACCAAAAGCGATGACATTACCAAAACCTATAGTGCTGTAGGTACTGAGAATATTCCTTTTGATGTGGTAGGCTTTTGGAACTTAGATGGCTCTTGTGAGCAAGTTTCGATTTCAGGCGCCAACACTGACTCGCACTACTCCAAACTACCTCCTCAAGTAAAAATTGCCATCTCATCTGCTTGGTTGGGCAATAGCGCAGTATCTGCACCTTATTATTCCCCTACGATTGCAGCAGATATGATTACCTATGTCGCTCCAGTTCATGCATCCTCAGGCCAAGTTATTGGTGCACTCTCAGGTGCTGTTAGCCAGCGCTCTTTTGATGCTACCTTGCAGCAATTATCTTTGGTCAACCAAGGTATTGATACCTTCTTGTGCAATGCCTCAGGCTTTATCTTCTCTACGGGAGTTAATGGCATTATTGACTCTGATCTCACCAACATCTCTGACTTTATTGGCTTTGATGAGATTACCTCAGAGAAGATTAGATCTGGCCTCTTAAGCTCTAAAACAGTACAAATTGAAACTAAGCTCAATCAAAAAAGCTATTTAATTACCCTAACGCCACTGGGCTTTTCTGATTGGTATTTAGGCTCACTTAGCAATAATGAGTTCTCTGAAAGCCCTTATTTTAAGTCCCTCATTGTGCTCATGATCAGCCTCTTTGTGATATTCACTATCTGTGCCTTTATTGCCATTTACCTCTTCATTAGCATGAAGAGCAGCTATAAGACTCAGTTATTGATTGCTCACTACGATCCTATTACTGATGCTTACAATTACCAGAAATTCTTATTAGAGTTCCGTAATATCGACTATCGCAATAATACCGATAGCACCTACTCGGTGGTGTCTTTAAATATCCATGACTTCAACTATATTGAAGACATGTTAGGTGAACTGCAAACCGACGAGCTCTTACGTATTATTGCCAATGTCTTAAAAAAGCAAGATAGCGTCTTGATCTTCTGTCACCATGAATTAGATCAATTCTTCTTAATCTTGCGCATTCGTGAGCAACAGGCTGTTGATTTAGAGGTCAGACGCATTATGGAATTATGCGCTGCGCAGATTAATGCTGAGGTCTCCACTATTCCTATCGTCATGTATGCAGGTGTGGCCTTTACCTATCCTGATTTAACTCCAGATAAGATTGTCAGCCGCGCCGAATTTGCCAAAAAGCAAATTACCAAGACCTATACTCACGCCGTACGCTTCTATGATGAAAACGCCTATAAGAAAGAAGCTTTCTTACATAGTATTGAAAAGAGCATGCGTGATGCGCTTATTAATGAAGAGTTTAAGCTCTTCTTACAGCCAAAGATTGATTTGGCCACAGGTAAGATTTATGCAGCCGAGGCCTTGGTGCGCTGGATCTCAGATAGCGATGTCATAGTCTATCCAAATGACTTCATCCCGCTCTTTGAGCAAAATGGCTTTTGTACCGAGCTCGACTTGTATATGTTCGATAAAGTCTGCGCTCATATTCGCTATTATCTCGATAATGGCATTGAGCCTATTTACTTCTCGATTAACCAAACCAAGCTCTTAATCTTCCAAAAGGGCTATACCGATAAGCTTAGAGCCATTATCAATAAGCATAAGATTCCACCTAAGTACTTAGTCATTGAAGTCTTAGAGGACTTGGCTACTCATAATGTCAACGAGCTCAATAATCGCATCAATGAACTCAAGACCTTGGGCCTATCCATTGCTTTAGATGACTTTGGTTCTGGCTATAGCTCTTTGAATATTGTCGCGGGCCTGGATATTGATGAGATTAAGTTTGACCGTGAGTTCTTATTGGCCGAAGACCCAGAGCAGATCAAGAAGAATCATATGATCTTGCGTGTGCTCTCTAAGCTCACCAAGGAATTGGGTATTCGTACTGTGGTAGAAGGCGTAGAACGCAACGAGGACGTCGAGTTCTTAAAGACTATTGACTGCGACTTGGCTCAAGGCTATTACTATGATAGACCTATCCCTGTAGATGCCTTTGACCAAAAATATATGATCCCAGGCACTCATCTTGAAAACTTGCATAAAAGCGATACTCTCAAACATTAATTTCTAAATTAGAGATCCCCATTAAGGCCACAGCCTAGCAACTGTGGCCTTATCTTTTTGCTAATATAAATCTTACCTATCAATCAATTTATGGCTCCGCAGCATGCAACATACTATTGCCAACTACACCTATTTAAATCCTGAAGTACTCGATAAGCTGATAGAGCAAGGGCTTAGCCTCCATAAGAGCTCCGTAATTAATAGAAACTTGCTCTTTAATGGCCCTGTACATTTTTATGGAGATTGCTGCCTTAGTCGCGTGCAAATCGATGCTTACTCTTATGTCAACTCAAGATCAATAATTAATACCACCAAAATTGGCCGCTATTGCTCTATTGGTAATAATGTCGATATTGGCATGCCCTTTCACGATTACAAGCGCCCTTCATCCTCTTCAAGTTTCTATAAGGGAAGCCATTTTGAGCTCTTTGTAGGTGAGCTTCCGCTAGTCGATCCTTTTGCTCTGGAGCACCAAGGCTCAATTAGTGCCGAACCTATCATTGGCAATGATGTATGGATTGGCTCTCATGTCAAAATTCCTGCTAGCGTGACTATTGGCCATGGTGCTGTTATTGGCACCAATGCCGTCATCACGCGCGATGTCCCTCCATATGCAATTATCCAAACTAGTAGCAATAATAGCTCCATAGGTGAAAATGACCTGAAGTACCGCTTTAGTGATGAGGTCATTAGCGACTTATTAGAGTTAAACTGGTGGGACTACGATATCCCGCGCATGCTTGCTAAAGGCAGACAAGTCCCCGTCACTAACGTCCAGGACTTTATCTCCTTCTTTAAGAACGAAGACCCTAGCACCCTCTTGCGCATCCAAGATAGATGGCGCCTTGTAATTGTGCTCTCGGCCGACCAAGTCCAACTTGTGCCAGGCCAAAAGGACATGTTCTTTGACTTCCACGCTGTCGACCTCCCCGACTAACCCTAGCGCCCCTCCCAGATGCGCGCTGCTGCGCTGCTTGGCGCAGCACTGGAACGCATCTTGGCACTTTGCTCAACATCTCATGCGCCCCTCTTATCGTACCAAACCTGACTACTAGCTACCCACACAAAACGACAAAGCCCCACCTACCTAAAAGATAGATGGGGCCTTGGAGGAAAAATTTGACTTGCTAGGCTACTTGCCTAAGCATAACTCCTGAAAATTAGCCTAACATGGAGAGAGCTAATTGAGGACGAGAGTTAGCTTGCATGAGCATAGAAGTAGCAGCCTGCTGAATAATGCTCTGTTGGCTTAAGGCAGCAGATTCCTCAGCAAAGTCTGCATCACGGATACGAGAACGTGCATCAGCTTGGTTGGCAGCTACGTTAGCCTGATTACGGATAGATGACTCAAGGCGATTTTGAATGGCGCCCAAGCCAGAGCGCTGGCTATCTACCTGGTTAATCATGCCATCCATTAAGGAAATTACAGCAGCAGCGCCAGAACGGGTATCGAGCTTTAAGTTACCTTTATCAAAGGCATCAGCAAATGGATTATTATTACCACCACCACCACCTGCGGCCTTGTTTGCACGGCTAAAGATAGCATCGAAAGCAAAGTTGTCTACAGTAAAAGTGATTTCATCACCATTATTAGCACCAACCTGTAAGGTCATCTTGCCAGTTGAGCCAGCAGTATGCTTAGTGGTACCAGTAGCAGTAGCATAAATACCATTGGCCTGCACGCCATTTAATACGGTCTTGCCACCAAACTTAGTTTGCTCAGCAATACGGGTGATTTCAGCCTTTAAAGCAGCAGCTTCTTTATTGATAGCAGCACGGTCATCAGCGGTATTGGTGCCGTTGGCGGATTGAACAGCTAAGGTACGAATCTTTTGGAGCATGCCAGACATTTCGTCCATGCCAGATTCGATGGTCTGAGCTAAAGCGATACCGTCATTGGTATTGCGATTACCTTGGTTAAGACCATTAATTTGAGTAGTTAAACGATCGGCAATCTGAAGGCCAGCAGCATCATCCTTAGCAGAGTTGATGCGCATGCCTGAGCTCAATCTTTGGTAAGTGGTGCTTAAGCTGTTTTGGACGTTATTTAAGCTTCTGCGACCGTGCAAGGAGCTAACGTTAGTATTGACATAAATAGCCATAATCTTTTCCTTCCATAATAATCTTGTGACTATTACGGCATGTAATGAAAAGCTAGCCATCATGCCGCATAGTTAGTGAACTCTCTTGCTTTGGTTATCGTCAAGCTCCCCAAAAACTTTAGCATTTTTTTACAATGAGCCTTTATCTCCTTTACATAGATGTAGCCAGCCGCTAAAAGCGACTATACAACTATACATAAGCTATGCTTAGTTCTAGGATAGAGATTGAATAGGCTTTTAACCCTCTTGATAGGTAGCGGCAATTTTGTATATGGCCTCGCAATCAGCTGGGCTTAGCTGGACAAAGCGGCCTACTGATTTTTTGGTCAGGTATAAGAGCTTAATGAGCTTAGGGATATCCTCGGCTTTGGCACCTAATTGCTCGAAATTAAGAGGCATGCCAATGGACTTGTAGAAGCTACGCAGGGCAACAATACCTGCTTTGGCAGTACGCTTAGGGTCTTCAAAGTCCATATTGATACCAAATACGCGATTGGCAAATTGAGCAAAGCGCATTGGGTTATGGCTTATGGTGTATTCCATCCAAGCAGGGAACATCACCGCCAGACCTGCACCATGGGCAATATCATACAAGGCACTTAATGGATGCTCCAAGGCATGGGTAGCCCAATCTTGTTCACGACCAACCCCACAAATATCATTATGAGCTAAAGTACCAGCCCACATTAAATTGGCACGAGCATCGTAGTTCAAAGGCTCATGAATCACACGTGGAGCAGTCTCAACAATCGAGCACATGACGCCCTCGCATAGATGGTCAGTAATAGAGACATCAGGTGTATTGGTAAAGTAGCGCTCCATGACATGAGAAAGCATATCTACAGCACCACAAGCACTTTGATAGGCCGATAAAGTCTTAGTAAGCTCAGGGTTCATAATGGCAAAAACAGGAATATTGTAATTACTGGTAAGCCCTATCTTTAAGGTGCTGCCATCGACTTCCTTTTGGATGACCGAGCTTGCTGAGCCCTCAGAACCTGCAGCTGGGATGGTTAAAATCACTCCTACCCCCAAAGCTCCCTCAGGGGTGCGCTTTTGCTGCCAAAAATCAAAGAAATCGCCAGAATTGACTGCACCAATGGCCACAGCCTTAGCTGTATCTATAACCGACCCTCCACCAACAGCCAAGATAAAGTCCACTTGGTGGGCACGGGCACATGCAATTAAGTCATAGACTAACTCAGCGCGTGGATTAGGTTCCACCCCTCCTTGGACAACAAACTCAATTTCTGAGGCGTTTAAGGAAGCCTGCACACGTGCAAGCAGACCAGAGCGCATACAAGAGCCCCCACCATAGACAATTAAAACCTTGCGCTTATGCAAAGCACGGATAATAGCTCCTACCTCATTTTCTCTACTAGCCCCAAAGTAATAGGCTGTAGGACGATGAAAGTTAAAATTCTCCATGGCAACTCCTGTTTTAAAGCCCAAAAAGCCCCTTTTAGAGTGTCTAGGGGCTGCACTCTAGCAAGGGGCATGTGATAAAGGATTTAAGTTCTAAGCTTTAGAGGACACTAATGATTTCACTTGTGATTGACCTTTAAATTACATTCTGACTCTAAGTAGCGCCCGCTATAGAGTATGAAATCTTTATTAAAGGTACGCTCTGGGTAATCGCAAGAGCGGGTCACAGTATCGACGCCTAAGAACTTAGCTAAAATCTTATTGGTCCAATACTCAGGATTAGCTCGTACATCAGCCACATAGACATACTTATAAGTGTAAGCATGCATGGGGCTGACTACTATGTGATTACTGCCTGCATTTAATTGCGAGAGAATTTGCGCATCGCGTACTTTTTGGTCATTGTTTAATAAGATAGTGCAATACAAAGCATTGACCATAGCAGTGACCATAAAAGCTGTGCCTAAGTACAATAAAATCTTGGCAAGCTTAGGCGGCAAGATAGTATCAAAACGCTCGAGCAATAACTTGGCTAGACCAACAATGCCTACAATAGTAAACACGCTAAAGGCCGTAGCAGCACGAGCAGGGAAATTAGGGGATACAATCATTAACACGAGCGAAAACAAGCCCATGTAGATAAACCACATACTGCCATGATATAAGGCAGGCTCAGAGTACTCTAGCAAGGTAGAGCGAACTCGATAGCGCAAGTAAATGGCCATGATAATGAGTAATGCGCAGACTAATAAGCTCTCTAAAAAGATATCTAAGGAGCTAATGGTATGCTCAAGAGCATCAAAGCCATGCTCTTCCATACTCTCAAGGCGCTCTTGATTGCCAGGGGCAAAGACCAAGAGGGCAAAGCCAATTAAAAAGCCAGCATAACCTACACACTGCCAGAGCTTAAGGCGACGCTCTTTTAAGTTATAGAGCAAATAAAGACCCAAGCCCGTAGCTACCGCAGCTGCGGTATTTTCATTAGTCCAGCCAGCAATTACGCCTAGGACAAACATCAAAGGCAAAATGATAAAGGCTGGGGTTTTGACATTGCGCTGCATGGAAATACGATAAGGCAATAAGAACATTAAGACCAAAGTCGTAGTCCACATGTAATTGGCAGAGCTAACAATATTAAATACTACCTCGCCATAGGCTCTTAACTGCATAAAGAGCAATAAAGAGATAATGAAAATCGGCATTAAACGCAAACGCAAGGTAGGTCGAATGCCATAGGCGTTGTAGTAGATAAATAAGATAAGTGTGACATAGCATAAGGCCTGAGCCACGCCAGAGGCAGGTTTACCCCACCACAGCAAAGTCTGGGCAATGGTATGAGCTACCGAGCGCCCGCCCCACTCAAAGTAATGTCTATATTGAGAAGCCAAAATATCGCTAAAGGAAGCGACAAATTCATTGGTGCCCTGCACCATGAAATAACGATAGTCATTAGCAAAATAAGGAGTAAGGTTTGAGCCTAGAGCAATAAGACCAAACCAAAACAACAAATAGCAATAACTGCGGGTACTAATTTGCATAACCCCCTCCAGTCTCTTCTAATCTTAATCATTAAGCATACTTGCAATACATGTGCCTTAGAGAGACAAATGAGCAAACACCCCAATATAGTATAATAATACTTCTACAATACTTAGCTAAAGCGCAGCTAAGATTATTTCCCGAGCCCGATAAGTCATACCAACTCCATTGCGCTCGGCCTAAATGCTGCTTCTTTTAATTTAGGAAAAGCCATCACCTTTATCTTAAGGCTCAAAAGTTATGGAAAAATCACAACTACTTATGGGGACTTTTAGCACCCAACCTATAGTGCTGGGTAATTTAATTGGTAGTGCTCTATCCTTGGAGATTAGTGCTCTTTATCAAGAGTGCAAATATCCTTTGGTTGTGATTTGTACCGATCAGCAGACAGTTGTGCGCTTAGAGCAAGAGCTACAATATATTTATCCTAAGGAGAATATCTTAGTCTTTCGAGATTATGAAACTCTCCCTTATGAAATGCTTGCGGCTCACCAAGATATTATCTCCTCACGTCTTGAGTTCTTAGCCCGTATTCCTTTTATTAAAAAGGGCATTATCCTCACCTCTATCAATGCCATTATGCAAAGGCTCTGTCCGCTTGATTACCTAAAGCAAAACTCCTTTGTGATTCATAAGGGTGATAAGTTAGATATAGAACACTTCCGTAAAACCTTGGTAGAGTTAGGCTACTTACAAGTAGAGCAAGTACTCTCCCATGGTGAATTTGCCGTGCGTGGAGATCTGTTAGATATCTTCCCTATGGGCCATCACACTCCTGTACGTATCAATTTCTTTGATGTCGAAGTTGATAGCATTTTTACTTTTGATGCCCAAACCCAAATCTCAGATGTGCGCATTGAGGACATGCAAATCCTCCCTGCCAATGAGTTCTCCTTAACTAAGGACTCCATCTCCTTATTTAGAAGTCAATATCGTGATGCATTTAGCCAAAGCCAGGTAGCTAGCCATATCGTGTATAAAGAGATCTCAAGAGGCAATACTCCTGCTGGTATTGAGTATTATTTGCCGCTCTTTTTTAAAGAAACGAGCACCTTCTTTGACTATATAAGCGCTAAAGCTCATTATGCTTTAGTTGGTGACTTTGATAAGGCCATAGTCCAATACGAAGATTACTTACATCAGCGCGAGCGCACTCTCTTAGGCAATCGCGATCGTCGTGCTTTACCAGTAGAGCGCGTGTTCTTAAGTGCTAGCGATATTAAAACTATCTTACAAGACAAAGAGCGCCTAACTTTAAGAGCCGAGCAACTCCCTGCTGCTCAAGGCAACTATCAAGCCCCTTGTGCTCTAGTCCCTACTATTGCTTTTGACCATCATAAGAAAAATAAAGCTGAGAGTCTCATTGCTTTTGTCAAAGACTTTTGTACTAATAGCCACGGCCGTATCTTAATTAGTGCCATATCTGAAGGCCGTCGCCAAAGCTTGCGCGATCTACTGCCTCAAGAGCTCATTAGTGAATTTGGTTTGCATAGTGCGTCTAGCTTTAAGAACTTCTTACAAAGCTCTCATCCTTTAATGATGACTATTGCTCCTTTTGACCAAGGTGTCATCTTTGATAAGGATAAAGCCACAGCTCAACTCATTGAAAAAGACCCACACCTAAATGAATTAGGCGTGCTCTTCCCTGAGATTGATAACATACAAAAACCACTGGCTATTTTAACTGAGACTGAGCTGTTGGGCTTTCAGGTTGTCCGTACCCGACGTCGCTCTAGCAAAGCAGGACAGATTGACCAAGACACCATTATTAAAAACCTCGCCCAATTAACCGAAGGCCAAATTGTGGTACATATTGACCATGGCATTGGTCGCTATCGTGGTCTTAAGACTGAGGTCATTAATGGCGTGCAAGGAGAGTATCTAACCATTGAGTATTTAAATGGCGATATGCTCTCTATCCCTATTACATCGCTAAACAAGGTAGCCCGTTACTCAGGAGAGGAAAATCCTACCTTATCTAAACTTGGTAGCGATGCTTGGGCTAAGCGTAAGGTCAAAGCTGCCCAAAAGGTTACCGATATTGCCGCTGAGCTCTTAGATATTTACTCCCAGCGTGAGCTTAAGGCAGGATTTGCCTTTAAGGTTAATGAGCATGCCTTGGAGGAATTTACTGCCAGCTTCCCTTATGAGGAAACTGAAGATCAGCTCAAGGCCATTGAGCAAACCTTAAATGACATGAAACAGCCTCGCGCTATGGATCGCTTAATTTGTGGTGATGTGGGCTTTGGTAAAACTGAGGTAGCCTTGCGTGCCGCTTTTGTCGCTGCCATGAATGGCAAACAAGTAGTAGTGCTCGCTCCTACCACTATCTTGGCCGAACAGCACTACCAAAACTTTAAAGAGCGCTTTGCCACTACGGCCATTAATGTCGACCTAATTAGCCGCTTTAGAAGCACCAAGGAGCAAAACGAAACTATCAAGCGCTTAGCTGAGGGGCAAGTAGATATTATTATTGGCACCCATAGTCTGCTTTCTAAGAAAATGCGCTTTAAAGACTTAGGTCTGCTCATTATAGATGAGGAACACCGCTTTGGTGTTCGTCAAAAGGAAGCCTTAAAAGCCCTGCGCTCAGAGGTCGATCTCTTAACTTTAACGGCTACCCCTATTCCTCGTACTTTAAATATGGCCTTGGAGGGTATGCGTGAGCTATCCATTATTGCCACTCCTCCAGAGCATCGCTTGGCCATTAAGACCTTTATTTACCAAGAGACCGATGAGCTGTGCCGTGAAGCTATTATGCGTGAGCTGCGCCGTGGTGGTCAGGTCTATTATCTACACAATAATGTCTCCACTATGGAGCTTAAAGCTGAGCAATTAAGAGCCTTAGTCCCTGAGGCCAAGATTGAAATTGCCCATGGCCAGATGGAAGAGCGCCAATTACAAAGAGTCATGCAAGACTTCTATCGTCAGCGCTTTAATGTGCTCTTGTGCTCTACCATTATTGAAAATGGCTTAGATATTCCATCGGCCAATACCATTATTATTGATAGAGCCGACCTTTTAGGCTTAGCTCAATTGCACCAAATTCGTGGCCGTGTTGGTCGTAGTCACCATCAGGCCTATGCTTACTTCTTTACTCCACCTAAGAACTTAATCTCTAACGATGCCAAACGCCGCTTAGAAGCCATTGCTAGCATTGAGGACTTGGGTGCAGGCTTTATCTTGGCTTCCAATGACTTAGAAATTCGTGGCGCAGGTGAGCTCTTAGGCGAGGATCAGTCAGGTCAAATCCAGTCCATTGGCTTCTCCTTATATATGGAAATGCTCAATGCTGCAGTTAGTGCCATGAAGGAAGGTCGAGAGCCAAGCTTAAGTGAGCTGTATTTAAACGAGTGCGAAATTGACTTGCATATTGCAGCCTTACTCCCTGAGGAGTATATAAGAGATATTAATACTCGCTTATCTACTTATAAGCGCATTGCCTCTTGTCAAAGTGAAGAGGCATTAGAGGAGCTCAAAATCGAGCTTATCGACCGCTTTGGTAGCTTGCCTGAGGTAAGTACTAATCTTTTTACCCTCTATAAGCTCAAGCTCTTAGCTGGCTCTTTAGGTATTAGCAAGGTACGAGGCGATCATCGCGGCGCTACTATTGAATTTACCCCTACCCATAAGGTAGATCCTCAATACATCATCTCTTTAGTAACTAAGTCTAAGCACAATGAGTATCGCATCAGTAGAGAAAATGCCCTGCGCTACAACCTCCCTGAGAGTCCTAAGAACTCACGCATCAAGATCCTCTCTATGATCTTGCGCGCCCTATATGCGCACAGCTCCTTAGCCAAGGACTTAAGCTAAGCACGCCCGCCCCCGCAAGGCCACCGCACGTGGCCGCGCTCTGCCCTTGCCTTGTAGGCAAGGGCCGTCCTAAGCTCTTACTCTTACTTAATCTCAGGCACCGCTGCTGCGCAGGTTTGCTCTTGGAGGTAGGGGCTTGGGAGGCAATGATTGGAAGGCGCTAGATGGGGGGGCAAATGCGCCAAGGCCTACCGACTAGCGCTGGCTATTATTGGGGGTTAGTTGGGGTAGGCCTTGGCGTTTAGAGTATGACTACAAAATCAGGGCTAAGACAGGAATGGTGACAATAGATAATAAAGTGCTCATGAAAGTACCTTGCGACATGATCTTAGGATCAATGCCTTCTTTTAAGCAGATCATAGTGCCGTAGGAGGCTACAGGCATAGCACTTAAGATTACCAATACATCGGTATAGCGATTATCAAATGGGGTATTGGAGTAAATGACATAGATTAAAGCAGGAACTACTAAGAGCTTTAAGATACTCATTACATAAATACGCCAGTTACCAAACATCTCTAAGACCTTGATATTGGCAAGGGTAGAACCAATAACCAACAAAGAGGCAGGGATGGTCATATAACCTACTAAGTGAATAGCATCGCCGATGAGCTTAGGAGTCTCGATTTGGAAGAATACTAAGGCAATTACAATGTAGGTAGAGGTAAGGGCTGGAGATACAATCATACGCCAGTTGAGTTTAACCTTGCGCTCAGACTTATCTTTATTACATCTGGAGATAAAGATCTGACCTAATAAGAAAATTAACAGGTTAAAAGGGATGGTGAGCACTGAGATATAGAAAATGGCATAAGTACCGAACAAGGAAGTAGCAACAGGAATACCAATAAAGTTGATATTACCAAAGGCAAACATGAAGCGATAAATGCCTTCCATCTCAGAGTGCAAGAGCTTGGCAAAGATAGTACCAGTAATTAATAAGAAGACTAAGGTAGCAGTACCTAATAAAAGAACAGGTAAAATCTCAGAGCGCTGCGGCAGAGTATCTCCCATAACGGAGGAGAGAATGATACAAGGGGCAGTGACGTTGATGATCAATACAGACAAGGAGCGGTTGAAGTCATCATTCATGATCTTAAGCTCATTACAGATAAAGCCGATGATGACCAAAATAAATAACACGCCCATTTGGCCAAAGGTATCTAAAAAACTCATTTTTGTCTCGTCAAAGCACGTCCTGACCCTTAACCTAGCAGGAGCAGGAACATAGCCAATGTTATTAGTGCACTAGGCACTATCCTTACAATCTGAGCTTAAGTACTTACCTAACCCACTACACACTGCCTAACTTTAATAGGTGAAAAAGCTATATTCTCTACGCCAATTTGAGAACATGCTCACATTAAAAAGACCTTAAAAAGGCCATTTGTGCCTTTGAGCTCCAAATTGTGGTGCTAGTTTAACAAAAGAACAGTGCTTGTGAAGTAATTTTGTGATCTTTCGCACTGTTTTAGATCAGTATGTCATTTTGTGCCATAAAGGCTCTTGCTATTACCTAGCTAGGTATAAAGCCAAGTCAACTTTTCAAATCTTGCTATTTTGCAGGCACCTAAGTAAAAACTATCTTTTATCAATAATGTTTAAATTCATACAGCAAAAAGCTGAAATGATTGAGATCACAGAATTCAGGGGGTCTATTTACAACTTAACTAACTACTTTAGTGCGTTTAGCGCGAATCTGTGTGTATGTTTTAACAAAGCCAATTTAATGTTGGTAACTTAGCAATAAATAATTGTCTTTACCTGCTAAATTAGTTAAATACAAGCCATCTTATGGAGATTAAAGCAAACTAATTTTTAAAGAAAACTGCTTGCGAGAGTGCGAACTGTAAATTGCTAGAGATGTAAATAAACTTAATCTAAATATGTGACAGTCGTCATTTCATGGTTTTGCTGTATTAAATTAACAAAATCTTGCATCTTAAGCGCTAAGTGAGCTCGATCTTGTGTAATATATACAGTCTTTTTGTACGGCACTTACCTATGCGCTAAGTATTGGTGTTGTCAGCCCAAGATTTAAACATGCTTAAACTAAAGAACCTTATTTAGGGATTGACCAAGGTCTTTGCAGCCTTGATTGCGGGTATAATGCCCAGCAACGATTAAGAACTCCTCGAAGGGGATTTAACTTAAGCCTAAGCTTTATACAAGCTAAATCATCCTTTGTACCAAGCCTTAACTTCACGGGAGGCTTAACTCTTGGTATGAAGCTGAGTTAATTTTTGATTATTCACAGGTTCTTGTAGAAATTATGGAATTTAAGGAAAGTAAACTTAAAACTAAGGCTCTACCACTTGCCTTTATGTCTGCCTTGACCTTATGTGTCAGTACCAACGTAGCCTATGGCGCCCCAGAGGATGAGCAAGAACTGCCAAGCAATGGTCGTTTAATTGAAATGAAGGGCCAGATCCAGAGCATTAATGAAGAGCTCTCAGATCAAAGATCCACTTTAAGATCTTTAAAGACCGAAATTATTGCCCAGCGTGAAGAGACTGATGATTTTCGTCGTTCCTTATTAAACGAAATGAAAGCTCTGCGCCGTCAAAATCAATCCTTAGTTGATTCCATTTATGACAATCGTGTGCTCGCTAGCAAGAACAATAGCGAAGAGGTCAAGCCATTGCGTAATTACGACTTACAAACTCCAGATGGCAAGCTCTACTTTGGCGAAGATGAGTATATTTATGTCAAAGAAGCTGATGCCACCTTTGATGCCCGTATTGATACTGGTGCTGCTGTTTCCTCTATCTCTGCTACTAATATCACTGAATTTGAGCGCAATGGTAAGCGCTGGTATCGCTTCACTGTCGAGGCCAATGACCACAATATTGAAGTGGAGGCTCCATATGTTCGTACCTCTACCATTCGTCAGGTTTCCAAGCACACTACCACTGAGCGTGTAGTAGTAGCCTTAAATATCAAGGTAGGCGATTACTCTACTACCAGTGAGTTCACCTTATCTGATCGTACTCGCTTACAATATCCTTTATTAATTGGCCGTACCTTAATGCAAGATATTGCAGTAGTAGACGTCTCACGTGATCATATCCAAGGCCGTAATAAGGACACCTTCTTAATCTTATCCCGTGAGGACTACCAGGCTGCCATCAAGCAAGGCAAGGATCCTAATGCCGAGTACTTACGCAAGAAAGAAGCTGCCGATGCTGTAGGTCAAATTGCCAAGCCATCTGATGAGTATGGAGCCAACTTAGGTTCTAACTCTGAACATGCACTACCAGCAGTACGCAACAAGATTGGCTCTGACGATAATCAAAATATCAATGGCCCGCTTAAGGCTAGCCCAAAGACCCCTGTAGGCACCATTATCGAGCCTATTAAGGCCGAGGCAGTAGCTAATGCTGACAAGGCTAAAGACAAGCAATAGTGCGCTCTAATTTAGGACACGCAAACTTCCACTTACCCGTAGGACAATAATTTAGATGGTTTCACGTGGCGTTTTTTATGTGGTAACAGCCATTCTGTTTATTACAGGCATACTCTTAATGGCTTACCAGCATGTTACTTTTGAAGTTCCTTTCTTACCAGGTGAGCAGCGCACCGTATGGCAAGTAGAGGCTAAGGTAGAATTTGAACCAACAGGCACTGGTGCTGCTACTGTTGATTTAGTTATCCCTGATGTCCAGCCTGGCTTTTTCCAATTAAGCCAGACCACTGCATCTTTAGGCTATGGTGCTACTTATCTCCAAAAGCAAAATAGCTCTTATGTAGAGTGGACTAAGCGCAATCCAGCTGGCTTGCAGACTTTATACTATCGTGGTGAGTTCTTAAGCGATACCAATGCCAAAGACTCCTCTATGATCGTACCTGCAATTCCTGAGGTAGTTATCTCTGAGCCTTATGCTACTGCTGTAGGCGAGATTGCCTCCAAGGCCCGTGAGCGCTCTTCTGATCCTTTCTCCTTCACCGTGCAAGTCATTAATGAAATTGACCGCCAAGAGGAAATCAGAACCTTATTACTCCAAAACTTCTCCCGCTCTGAGCTGATCTTAAACATCTTGCACTATGCTCAAGTCCCTGCTCGCATTGTGCATGTTTTAGATTTAGAAGATGGTCGTCGTAACCGTACCTTGACCCAGCGTATTGCAGTCTTCCAAGGCACCCACTATGAAATCTTCGATCCTGTTACTGGCACCAGTGGTATCCGTCCTAACCAATTAATTTGGAACAACAATGGCGGTTCTTTAATGGATGTACAAGGTGGTAAGAACGCTCGTTTATCCTTCTCCATCTTAAAGAGCTCAGTACCTGTAGCCCAAGCTGGCTTACTAAAGGTCATGACCGAAATGGCCCAAGGTAACGATGTAGTCAACCTCTCCATTGAATCCTTACCTTTAGAAGAGCAGTCCTTATTTAAGGGCATCTTGATCTTACCTATTGGCGTACTCATCGTAGTATTTTTGCGCGTCTTAGTAGGCATCAAGACCTCTGGTACCTTCATGCCAGTATTAATTGCCATGGCCTTCTTACAGACTTCCTTAGTCGTAGGCTTAATTGGCTTCGTCTCCATTGTATGTATTGGTCTTGTAGTCCGCTCGTGGCTCTCGCACTTAAACCTGTTGCTAGTTGCGCGTATTTCGGCCGTAATCATTGTGGTTATTGCCATTATTGGCGCTATCTCTTTAATTACCTACAAGATCGGCTTAACCGAGGGTATTAAAGTTACCTTCTTCCCTATGATTATTCTTTCATGGACCATTGAGCGTATGTCCATCTTATGGGAAGAAGATGGCTATAAGGAAGTCTTAAAGCAAGGTGGTGGTTCATTATTTGTTGCCGTCTGTGCTTTCTTAGCTATGGACAGCCTCATCATCCAGCACTTAACCTTTAATTTCTTAGGTCTCCAATTAGTTATCTTAGCTATTGTGCTTACTATGGGTAACTACACTGGCTTCCGTTTAAGCGAACTCAAGCGCTTCAAGCCTTTAGTAGTCCAAATGGAAGGCAACTTAAATGGCGATGAGACCGAGCCTGAGCACGTACGTTTAAAGCGCGAGATTAAGACCTTAAAGCAAAATCCACGTGCCTTTGAAGATGAAGTACGCCAAAAAAGCTCTGCTAAGCAAGCTGAGACTTCCCTAGAGGACTCTCAAGGCAAGAGCAAGGAGTAGTACATGTCCTTTGTTTCTAATTTCTTTGCTCGTTATACCAATCCCATGGCGCTCATGCGCCTGGGCATTATGGGTATGAACCAGCGCAATGTTAACTACATTGGTCGTTATAACAAGCGCCGTTTATATCCTTTGGTAGATAACAAGCTCTTAACCAAGAAAATGGCCTTAGAGCACAAGGTCAATGTCCCTAACTTAGTAGGCGCAGTGCGCAACCAAGTTGAGGCCCAAAACATCTTGGCCATCTTGGGCGATAAAAAAGAATTTTGTATTAAACCAGCCCAAGGCTCTGGTGGTAAAGGCATTTTGGTTATTACCAATCGTGAAGGTAAGAGCTTTATTAAAGGTTCAGGCCAGGCTATCAGTATTCACGATTTACGCCGTCATATTTCCAATATCTTGGCAGGCTTATTCTCCTTAGGTGGCAAGCCAGATATTGCTTTAATTGAAGATCTCATTCACTTTGACCCTTGCTTTGAGGGCTATAGCTACGAAGGTGTGCCAGATACTCGTGTTATCGTCTTCCAAGGCTTCCCTGTCATGTGCATGATGCGTCTTTCTACTGCTGCCTCCGATGGTAAGGCTAACTTGCACCAAGGCGCAGTAGGCGTAGGTATTGATATTAGAACAGGTCGTGCCGTACGTGCTGTGCAGCATAACGACACTATCGAGTTCCACCCTGACACCAACAAAGATCTCTATAAACTCCAAGTACCACACTGGGACGAGGTCTTGCATTTAGCTTCTTCTTGCTATGACATGTCTGGTCTTGGTTATATCGGTACTGATATTGTGCTCGATAAGTTCCGTGGCCCTATGCTCTTAGAGCTCAATGCCCGTCCAGGTATGGCTATTCAAACAGCCAATAACGCAGGCTTAATTCCACGTCTGCGCCTAATTGAAGCTCTAAACCGCCGCTCTAACATGTCCGTTGAAGCCAAGGTCGCCTTTTCTAAAAAGCATTTTGGCGTTTACAACAGCTAAGCTTTCAGCTTAGAGTACACTAGGTGCGTCGCTCCTTAAAAAAGGCCAAGTCTTATATCCCTTAGGGGGTCTAAAGGCTTGGCCTTTTTGTGTGCTCTAAGGGCTCTTATCTCTTGGCTATCCAAGCTCTTGTATAGTATTAATTTTTTAAGGTGCTTATTTAACTTAGATCCAAGATCTGTATAATGCGCTAATGGCTAGTGAGCAAAAATAGCATTTATGAGGAGTACTATTAGAGCGTAGCTCTTCACTTGTCTGCCCTATAAGTGCTGCAATTGGAACTGCTAGGAAAACATAAGGTCATGTATGCTAAAGTTAGCTAAGTTTAGACCAACTTTACTTTGCTACAATAGCTTATATAAGCCAAAAGCTGCATAGATTAATTTCATTGCTCAAAAAAGAAAGAAAAAATCTAGAACAAAATAACTTAAGTGTGTCTTTAAACATCAAAATTTCTAGTGAGATCATATTTTTATTGTTAATTTTGCTCAAAAGCATGTATCTCATAGGCAAATAATTTTTTCTTTTTATAATTATTCTTTAATCCACAAGCTCTTACATCATTCATCTAAGGATAGATTATTGCTCTGATCTAAGTTGGTCTTATGAAGATTCTCAACAAACAAAGCATGCAAGCCCAATATAGTTTTGACAAAAAAACTAGCTTACCTGGCTTTGGCCTTTATATTTTGGGTAAGAAGGCCATGTTCTTGAATGCACAAGCAGTCGAGATGCTTTGTCTTGACCCTAAATTTGCCAATACTTGGACCAATCCACGTACCATTTTGCGCCACTTTAATAAGCAAACCATTCACAAGGCCTTTGCTTACTTAAGAAGCATCAAAGATAGCAAGCGCGATCCTAATGCTACTTATGAGCTTACTAAGCTTGAAGATAAAGTAAATCCAGATCATATCGTGCGTGGTAGCGATGTAATTGATCCTTTCTTTATAGGCTCGCAACGCCTCTTCCCTTTGGTCAGTCTAACAAGAGAGCTTGACCACTATGATGAAGAGCGCCACAGCCATCGTCATAACCATCTGAGTGCAAGTAGCTTTTTACCTTCGCTAACAGGGCGTCACTCTTGTGATAGCGCTAGCTTTGCTATTGCCTTAAATAAGGGTGAAATGGCAGGGACTAAGCTTTATATCAAACTCAATGCCCTCTTTGCGCAAGGTAAGATTAGCCACATTAATATTGCCATTACAAGAGTTGCTTCCTACCTCTTTGAGCTTACCCCTCACGAGGTAGCCGATAGTGCTTCTTTTGACCTCTATTTACCTACAGGGCAATGCATTTTTGGCCACAATTACTACAAGCTTTTGGGATATAAGCCAGACGATCCAGATGTACCATTTATTCAAAAGAAATGGTTAGAGACAGTAGTGCATCCTGACGATATCTCGACCTTACAAAAAGAGCTCGATATTATTCAGTCGCAAAAGCTTGGCGATCAATACGAATTTCTCTATCGCTCACGCTGCAAAGATGGCTCTTATATTTGGACTAAGTCTGTAGGACGAGTCGTCTCCCGCGATGCCAATGGCCGCGCCATTCGTATTATTGGCGTCAATATAGACATTAACCGCGTGATTGAGGGCTACGAGCAACTGCAAAGCAAGGTCTTTACTGACATTTTAACAGGCATTAAAAACCGTACTTATTTAATTACCCATATTGCAGACTTTATTTATAAGGCCGATAAACCTTTAACTATCTTATTTGCTGATGTCACTGCTCTAAAGGCCTACAATGACTATTTAGGCCACTCAGCTGGCGATCGTCTCTTATGCTCGGCTACCATTTTGCTAGAAAAGACTATAAATCGTCCCAACGAGCTCATTCGTATTAGTGGAGATGAGGTGGTGAGCATCATGCACGATTGTGACGAACAAGAGGCCCAAAAGATCTCTAAGAACATTGAGCATGTAGTAGCTAAATATAATGAAAGTGCTCCTATTCGTATGCCTGTCTTCTTTAGTGCAGCTACTGTGACTATTGATTTGAGCGCCTATGCAGGTCGCAAGCTCAATGAAGAGGAAAAAGATGAGGCCATGAGCATGTTCTATCAGGCCATACAAAATGCCGATAACCTCATGCAAATTAATAAGAAGCGCAACTACCAAGCTCACTACACTATGGTACGCGCCTATATTGAAAATCAGCTCAACAAAAAGATTGTAATTCAAGACAAGCGCCTCTTTGCCTAAGGCAGCCCACATTGCAAGGCAAGCAGATTCTGGGTTTAAATGCAAAACCAGTATCCCCCTGACAGGGCAGGTGCTATTTATTTCCCTTGATGGACTATGATGCAAGATCTTAATAATTCAACTCGTTTGGGATCTAAGGTTGTGAGCCTGTCCCAGCCTAATGCCCAAAATAAATATGTTGGCTTGCTCGGCCATTGGGTATATGACGGCACTACTCAATGTTTTTTGTTAGATGAGCTGAGCGCTCATGTAGTAGGAATTAAAGACCACCACCAATGGCACCATGCATCCATTGTCACTCGCTATAGCAATAACTTTGGTTTAAATCGCTTTGTGATGAATATGCAAGAGGGCTCGCTAGGCGATGTGATTTTTGAGCGCATTACATTTTTAGACGGTCCTTATCGTAATGAGACCTTTATTATCCAAGGCTCAGTCTTACAGCGCGATAATAATAATCAAGCTATCTGGGCTATGGGATATATCTCCCATTTGCGCAGTCCTCACTCTGAATTTATTGCCCGTGAATTGTCAGGCGATGGCATCTTTATTTGGGATGGCACCGATGATGACGTTATCTGCTCAGCATCCATGCATATTATGATGGGTTATCAAGAAGATGAATTTCCGCGTAAATTTATTGATCTTGTTGAGACCTTAGTGCACCCTGATGATAATGACTTTTTATTAGTATTGCGCCAAATTAAGCTCTCAGCTCAATATGGCGATTACTTTGAAAGTTGCTTGCGTCTGCAGCATAAAGATGGCCACTATATCTGGGCCATTTGCCGCTGCTTAGTTCAAGAGCGTAATGAGCAAGGCATTGCCATGCGTGGCATTGGCTCCGTTACTGATATCAACCTAGTCAAGGACAGCTTTGAGAATATCAAGCTCATGATGTTCACCGACTCCCTGACAGGTCTGCACAATCGAACCTATCTCCAGCAAAATGCGCTGCGCTATGAGGAGGACGATTGCTATCCGCTCTCTGTTATCTTTATTGATATCTCAGGCCTTAAGCTTACCAACGATATCTTGGGCCATAGCTATGGTGATTATTTGCTCACCCAAGCTCGCGATATTATTAATCAGGCCATTCAGGAAGTAACAGGTCTTTCTCTCCCGCAGCCTATTACTGAAAAACATCACCATGATGAATTTGTCTCCCCGCTGCCCGAGCATTACTTTGGCCCTAATGACAGCTGGAATGAAAATGACTTTTGTACCTTGCAATCAGGATTTTTAAAAGCTCATGAGCTCAAAGAGCAACGCTTCAAAGACAGTGACCATGAAGAAAGTGGGGTAGCTGCCGACCACCTAGCCTATGTACGTGAGCATATGACCTTGATAGATGAGAGCCAAGAAGGTCATCTTGAAGAGAGCGATTATCTAGAAGCTGCTGCCAAGGGTGCGCAAAATCAAGCTGAACCTAAACAGGCTTGTAGCATTGAGCTTATTCGTTTGGCAGGCGATGAGTTCTTATTGCTCTTGCCACATTGCTCTGACTTTATTGCCCAAAAGATTTTAATTGAGATCGTCAAACGCAAAGAGAGCAGCAATAAGTATCAGCGCGAGCATATCCCCATTAGCACGCGCCCTGTACCTTTATACTTTGGTATTGGCTATGCAACTTGGAATGAGCCAGGCTTTGATAATGACAATTTAAAGACTGTGATTGATAGAGCCGATGCCCGTATGCAAGCATGCAAGGACGAGCGCCGCGCCCATGACTATCAATACTTAAAAGCCTACTTTGAAGAAAAGAAAGGCCGTCCTGTATCCATGCGCGACGAGCGCCGTGTCGAAGTGCTCTCCCAAGAAGAACGCGAAAAAAACCGCGCCTTACGCTCTGGCTCCATGATGCTCTAAGTCCCAAAGAACAATGCCTCCAGAGGTTAGCTCTAAAGGCATTGTTCTTTAAGTCTAATGCAGATTACGTGCTAGAGGTATTTAATGATGTCGACGGCTTTGGGCAAGATGAACTCACAATCACAATCGTCAAAGGCATAGTAATCACACACGCCTGTTAGCACACCTAGCTCGTGACACTTGGCATTGCGAAACATTTGGATATCGAGCAACGCATCGCCCACCCCTAAAATCTTATCGACACTCACGCCAGACTTGGCGCTAATGAGCTCAATCATTTCAGGGCTAGGCTTGGAACTGCAAGTATCTCCCGTACATACAATAGGAAAGTACTTTTTAAGCTCAGGAACATCATCTAAGAAACGATCAACCCCTACTTTGGACTTGCCTGATGCAATAGCTAAGGTATAGCCTTTGGTATGTAAGGTATCGAGCATCTCAAGGGTACCATCAAAGAGCTTAGTGACATTAATATCCTTGCTTACTGAGAAAGTATCACGATAGAGTTGCGTAATTTGAGCGGCCAGCTTTTCATCATTTGGATCTGGTAGCAGACTTTGGATACCTAAGGCTAGACTCATGCCAATAGTGCCCTTAATGGCTTGTGGAGTTGGCACAGGCAGTCCTGCGTGCTCAAAGGTGCGCTCAAAACACAAAATGATTTGCTCAATGCTATCGGTTAAAGTACCGTCTACATCAAAGGCAATTAGCTTTACTTGCTCTAAAGTTTGAGCAAAGCCCTCATCAAAATGCAAAGTCACTATGCAAGATCTCCTAGTGCTTAATTACGGGAACGCATAATCTGCAAAATAGCCTCAAGCTCTGGTGGCAGCGGAGCTTCGACCTTTTGGACACGATTAGTAGCAGGGTCAATAAAGCTAACTCTAAAAGCATGTAAGAACATACGGTGCATGCCTAGGCTCTTTAAGTGAGCGTTAAAGGACTTATCTCCATACTTCTCATCACCACCTACAGGATGCTTAACATAGGCACTGTGTACACGAATTTGGTGAGTACGGCCCGTGTGAGGCATGGCTGCCATTAAGGTGGCCTCGCTGCCAAAGCTCTCTACAATGTCATAACCTGTAGAAGATGGAGCACCTTCTTTAAAATTGACCTCCACCATGCGTTCACCTGAGCGTAATTCATTACGCACTAAAGGAGCATTAATGAGGTTAACCTTGCGATCCCATTTGCCTGGCACTAAGGTCAAATAGCGCTTTTTAACGACACGATTGCGAAATTGCTCATGCAAATTACGTAAGGCTGAACGACGCTTGGCAATAATTAAGGCACCAGAGGTCTCTCTATCTAAGCGGTGAGCTAATTCTAAAAAGCTCTCTTGAGGATAGAGGGCACGCATAGCCTCAATGAGGCCAAATTCAATACCTGAACCACCATGAGCGGCTAAGCCTGCTGGCTTATCAACTACGATTAAGAGCTCATTTTCAAATAAAATGCGGTTCTTTAGGTCTTGGACTAAGTGCAAGTTAGAAGACGGAATAGTCACAGGGCCAGTGCTAACTCTACATGGCGGAATACGAATTTCATCACCTGCTTGGAGCTTATAAGATGGGCTGACACGGCCTTTATTGACACGTACTTCACCACGGCGCAAGATGCGATAAATCATGCTTCTTGGCACGCCCTTTAAGACGCGTGCTAAATAATTATCAAGACGCTGGCCATCATCATCGGCACTGGCGGTTTTATAAGTAACCTTAAACTGTTCCTGCTTTTCAGGCTCTGCCATCTTTATCAACCTCAAAATTATAATAACTGCCCTGCAATGGGGGATCTATAAGAGCTCGCAAACGGCATATTTTAGCAAAGTTAGACACTATTACCAAACGCTCTTGTCCTTTAATCATAAGGCTTTTTTAGCCCGAGCGTGCGTCTTATTTAAGATCACATAAAGCAAAATATCTTGTATGACTTGTAAGCTTTGTAAGATAATATAAAGCGTTACGGCGACTTAACGGTGGTCTTTGAGACACGACCCCTTAATTTGCCTAGTGGCGCTCTGTATGGCACAGCCATACGTCGCGAACTAAGGAATCACTGCTATGTCTCTTAGTTTTGGCATATCAAACAAGCTCCCTTATCTGTCTTTAATACAGTAAGCTGGGGCTTTTTTTTGTAAAAATCATAGCCCTTTGCAAAAGCTTTAGCTTTTTTTAAGCGAGCGAAGCATGGATATCTTAACTATCTAAGATAAGACAGGCCAATTGTAAAGAACCAAAACTGCAAGAGCACAGTAACTGAATTGTCTTTATAGTAGCGATAAAGAGTCGACACGGTTGCAATATCAATCCCCCTCTTCTAAGAAGATATGGCGCGCTTGGTATTGCTTATTACAAATTCCAATACTTATAGGATTCAGAAAATTCTCTTGCGCACAAATCCTGTCTACCAGGGTGCGCCCAGTTTCTCTTAAGCTTGCATTATGACCTCTTACTTTTTCCTTTGGGCTCATAATGAGGCTTCAAGCTATTATTTGCTCTTGTTTTTAAGAGACAAAGGAAGCTGTGTTCTGACTTCTAGGAAGGATTGCCGAATAAGGATCTTTTCCGTGAAAAGAATGCTTATCAACGCCACGCAAGAAGAAGAAGTGCGTGTCGCCCTTGTCGATGGTAATAAGCTTTATGACCTCGATATTGAATCTCCTCAACATGCCAATAAGAAGGCCAATATTTACAAGGGTGTTATTACCCGTATTGAGCCAAGCTTAGAGGCTGCCTTCGTAGACTATGGCGTAGAGCGTCATGGCTTTTTACCTTTAAAGGAAATTGCCCGTGAGTACTACCCAGAGGGCACTAACTTTTCTGACCACAGCCAATTAAAGTCCGCCTTACGTGAGGGCCAAGAGGTTATCGTTCAGATTGAAAAAGAAGAACGTGGTCAAAAAGGTGCTGCTCTTACCACCTTTATTTCCCTTGCAGGTTCTTATTTAGTCTTAATGCCTAACAATCCTCGTGCTGGCGGTATTTCCCGTCGTATTGAAGGTGAAGAGCGTGCTGAGATCCGTGCTGCCTTTGAGGGTATTGATATTCCTCATGGCATGGGCGTGATTATCCGCACCGCTGGTGTAGGCAAGAGCGCCGAAGAGCTCTCTTGGGACTTATCTATCTTAACTAAGCTGTGGGAAATGATTAAAAAGGCTGCCTCTAGCAAGAAGGCTCCTTTCTTAATTCACCAAGAGTCTAGCATTGCCATTCGCGCTATTCGAGACTACTTACGCCCTGATATTGGCGAAATCTTAGTAGATAGCAAGGAAGTTTACGAGCATATCGTTCACCATATTAAGTTAGTACGCCCAGAGTTCTCCGAACGTGTACGCTTATACCGTGGTGAAATTCCACTCTTCTCTAAGTACCAAATCGAAAGCCAGATTGAATCTGCCTACTTACGTGAGGTTAGATTGCCATCTGGTGGTGCCATTGTCATTGACCCAACTGAGGCTTTAACCTCAATTGACGTTAACTCTGCCAAGGCTACCCGTGGTGGTGATATTGAAGAGACTGCGCTGCAAACTAATATTGAAGCAGCCGAGGAAATTGCCCGTCAATTACGTCTGCGCGACGTAGGTGGCTTAGTTGTTATCGATTTTATCGATATGAGCCCAATTAAGAACCAACGTGAGATTGAAAACCGTATGCGTGAAGCTTGCCGTCAGGACCGCGCTCGCATTCAGTTCTCCCGCATTTCTCGCTTTGGTCTCCTTGAGATGTCACGTCAAAGATTACGTCCATCTTTAGAGGAGTCTACCTCTCACGTCTGCCCAATGTGTCAAGGCCAAGGCACTATTCGAGATACTGCGTCTTTGGCGCTATCGATCATGCGTCTGGTCGAAGAAGAAGCACATAAGGAGCACACTGGCGACGTCATGGCCTTTGCTCCAGTTGAGATCGCTACCTTTATTTTAAATAACAAGCGTCGTCAACTTGAAAATATTGAAAAGAACACAGGTATTAAGGTTACGGTAATTCCAGATCCTCACATGATGGCTCCAAGCTATGAGGTTCACCGTGTCTTAAATAGCGCTCAAAACCTCCCTTTAGATTGCTCTAAGGACGATCCATCTGAGGTCTTACGTGAGCGTGCTGCCAAGGCTCGTGCTCAAATCCAAGAGAGCATGCTCCGTCGCGAGTTTGCTAGTAAAAAGCAAAGCCAGCCCAGCGCCAAAGAAACTCCCATGGTGTACACCGAAGACATCACCTTAAACTCTCCTGCTCCTAATGCATTAGAGAACTCTGGCGATGATCCTTATACCATTAACTTAAAAAATGGCAATCAGCAGCAAAATCCCAAAATCAACGGAACCTATGTAGCTGATGCTGGCACTGTTGACGGTGCCAATGGCGGGGTTTTTTCTAAACTCTTCTCCTTTATCGGTAATATCTTTAAAGGTGGTGAAGTGCCAGCACAAAACAATCAATCAAGCGCAGCTCCAGCTGCCAAGAAGCCTGTAGCAGACGTTGAGCATCCAGATGCCCGAGATAATCAGGCCAATGGTCGCAAGAACTCCAACAATCGCCGCAGCAATGCCAAGCGTCGTAGTGAGCGTCCTGACCGCCAAGAGCGCGATCGTCGTAAGAGCGAGCGCTTTGAACGCGCAGAGCGCCAAGAACGTGCTGAGCGTCCAGCCCGTCCAAACCGCGAGGAGCGCCAAGAGCGCACCGAACGCCCTGAGCGTCAAGAGCGCGTCGAGCGTCCAGAAAGAACCGAGCGTGCTGAGCGCCAAGAGCGTGCTGAGCGTCCAGCTCGTCCAAACCGTGAGGAGCGCGTAGAGCGCACCGAACGCCCTGAGCGCCCTGAGCGCCCTGAGCGCGTTGAGCGTCCAGAGCGCACCGAGCGCCCAGAGCGCGTTGAGGCTCCAATGGAGGCTCCAGAGAACGTAGAGGTCATGGAGGCCGTATCTGAGGAGTGCGTCGAGCGCGCTGAGCTCCAAGAGCGTAGCGAGCGTTCAGAGCGCCCTGCCCGTGGCGAGCGCCCAGCTCGCACTCGCAAGGAGCGCCCAGAGCGCGCCGAGCGCCAAGAGCGCAAGAGCAAACGCTCAGAGGGCCGTGCCCACAAGAATAAGATTGCCCTTAATGCCCACACTGTAGGCTTTAATGATGCTCAAGTCTTTGATATTGCTCATGTAACTACACCAAAGAGCTTTGCCTTTAGCGAGCAAGACTTTACTTGCGCCCCTATGGGTGAGGGCCCTGCTTTGGATGTTCCTTTTGCAGGTGAGGCTCAAGCTCGTGCTTTTGAAGATGGCTATGAGTACTTAAAGGCTGATTCTGCTGGTGGCTTTAATGAGTCTGCTGTATCTGCTGAGGTAGCCACTATCTCTGAACCTGCCAATATTGAGCTAGCCTTTAGTGTCGAGCATGATGCCGTTGTCTTTGGGGATCATGACCACTATGACTTGCAATTACGCGCAGGCGGTTTAAATAGCGTCTTATGCCGTGGCGAGTCTGAGGCTGCTTTAACCATGGACGAAGAGCAGGCCAAGGAGCTCTTACAAGAGCACTTCTTTAGCCGTCCTGAGCCTCAAGGCGCCATCTTAGAGGACTTTGATCCTAATGGCGTAGCCAAGGCTAAGCTGGCTAAGGCCCGTGCTAACTTGCCAGAGAACAAGGTAGCAGCCCCAGCTCCAAAAGCACCTCAAGAGGAAACTCAAGAGGCTATGCCAGCTGAGGTAGCTTTAGAGGCAGCCCCTGCTGAGGCTCCAAGTGAGGACTTAGTAGTTGAGGTTAAGCGCAATAGCCGCCGTGCCAAGGGCGAGCGTGCCGATAAGTCTAAGGCTCAAGCTGATGATGAAAGCACCGCACCAAAGGCTAAAAAAGAGCGCGGTCCACGCAAGACCCACGCTAGCGCTCCAGCAGCCGAGCCTGAGGTGGTAAATGATGATGTCTCTGCTAGCTTAGATGCCCTTTTAAGTGACGGTGCCGCCACTGCCTTTATCGATGATATCGAGGGCGATAATGATGATGGCCGTCCACGTAAGAGCCGCAAGCAAGAGCGCTCTCACAAGCGCAATAAGAAGGCCGAAAGCGAAACCAAGAGCGAAGAGGTCGTAGTCAAAAAGCCTATTTCTCAAGTTTATGAGGAAACTGATGCTGATGACACCTCTGATGAGCACGAGCCAGACGAGAGCCCATATGAGAAGTCCCGTCATGTCAATGACTTCTGGTCAGCTGACCGCAAGGACCGTCTCTCAGCTCGTTATGCACGTGTCATGCGTGATGATAACATCGAGGAATTTGACCACGATGCTCGCACCCGCAATATTCGCACTACTATCACTGAGGCCGTATCGGGTTTTGATGATAGCTCTATCTTAGATAGCACTATTATCGATAACTCTAAGTACAAGACTGAGTCTGATCGTGAGGATAGCGAGCAAGATGCTATCTTAGAGGCTAAGTTTAAGTCCATCACTACCTCATTTAATTACGATGAGGCTTTATCTGATGTTGATGCTGAGCAAGAGGTAAAGAAGCCACGCTCCCGCCGCGCTCCACGTGAGCACAAGCGCGAGATGACTCCTGAGGAGCTCCAAAAGGACTTACGCGCCTTTGAAGAGTTCTTAGCTCAGGACACCTCTAAGCACAAGTCCGATAGCGAAGACTAATGAACAGTGCGCCTATGGCACAGGCCTCACGGCCTTGCCAAGCACTGACTTAAGCTAAAAAAGAGGCCCCCATTACGGGAGCCTCTTTTTTTTATGCCCCAACCCTACCTAGCCCAGCGCTGGAGGCTCAATGCTTCAAAATTAACGCATCCTTATCCAGATTACTCGTAAGATACCTATAGCCACTTTGAATTTTTTGTAAAATTATGATATATGGAAGC
>Oklahoma_p2__coassemble_226_pt1 | contig 68450 bp, 51 predicted proteins | sample Oklahoma_p2__metabat2_high_PE_034 | metagenome-assembled genome bin Oklahoma_p2 | reverse complement strand
ATCTAGGTAGGGGCCTAGAAAATTAGGTTTCTAGGCAGGATTGTCTGTCTATATGCTTATTAGGTCATCACCAATAAGGCCTTAGATATACAATAGTGAACTAAATCTAAGCAATGATATCAAACACAGCTCCACGTAAGCTTTCATTTACACCTGATGTATCTACACCCTTAGCCTTAAGGGAAGGATCTCCTACCATGTCATCATGAGCTAAGCGCTGCTCATAATTTTTAATGGTCTGAGAAATACGCAAGAACTCATCAGATGGGATTTGACGAATCACTTCTTTAGACTTGGCATCGACCACATTAATAATGCGGGTGTCATCAAAATCCTCAGAGGTAGCAAATTGCAAAGCCAATTGCTTTTGATTGAGGCTGCTTATGACCTCTTTAGCCTTGTTATGTGCCTCTTGAAGCTGACGCTCTTTTTCCTCTTCTTTAAGCTGCTCACGCTCTTCACGTAAGCTAGCTAAATACTCATCTTCTTTAACCAAAGTAGAGTTTTTAATCGAAGCTTGCGAAGCTAAAGACTCCTGCTCCCAAGAGTTCTTATCATTGAGCTTACTGACCACACTAGCTGTTTTATGTGGGGTGGCATGTTGGGCATCATCAACTGCAGTACTCGAAGCTGATGTTACAGGCGAGCTCAATAAGGCCTTGTAAGGGATATCAGCGCTCTTACTCTTACTGACCACAAGATCCCTATCTGCCTTTACTACATTTGAAAAATCCATGTTCGAGTCCTCTTACCTAAAAAGGTAACTATGCATTTAATATCCTGACCAGAAAATGATTGACCTTGCAAACGTGGCTTGAAAGCCCGTGCTCCTATCTATTTAGGTTAAAAGTCTTTCTTTAAACAATAAAGAAAGTTGAGTGTTTATAAGCCTCCCCTCCAGCTTTTCCCTAAAAAGAAAGGGGGATCTTGGCGTTAATCCACCTAGCACAGCAAGTGCTATGCACTACTTACCATAGCGCTATACAAAATAACTTTAAAGTTGGCGCTTATTGGTTGGCAACTAATAAGAGCACTTTCGGTACAAGGTATGATCTATTTCTGCTCTCAAATGCATAAGGTTGATGGCATTAACATCATTTAAGCTCAATCTCTAAAAAATAGAGACCGATACAAGAGCAGCGATTAATCTCTTATGCTATTTATGTTTAACGGCTTGTAATAGCATTTATTGAAATTTACTTAAACAAAAATCCATAACTTACCACAGCGATCACAAATACATATCTAGACAAAAGGCTCAATTGTATGTAGCTCTATGTATAGAGCTTGATCTTTAGCCTTTTATAAGTAGCTATAGCTACTTACTATAATGACCTAGCTCACATTTAAATTTTGCACCATAAAAAAGCGCTAGCTCTGTAAGATGATATCTATTTCCGCATTTTAGTGACATTTTAGGTAAAAATGACTTTTTCTTTTGTAAGTGTTGCATCAAGCCCATGCAATATCAAGTTCAAAATAGAAAGTTTTAGGTATGACGATTAAAAAAGGCGAGCTCCTTTAGGAGATCGCCTTTTTTGATGAGCTAATGCAACTTAGAGATTAGCGCATAAAGTCAAATAAACTGGTAGAGTGCACGATATTGTAGGACTGCTGAGCTACCTGTAGTGCATTTTGGGTAACTAATAAGTCAGATACGGCAGTGAAAGCATCAATCTCAGAGACATTGGCATTGGCCTCTTTCTTGATATCGTATAAAGACTCATTAGATTTGATAATATCATCGATATTTGCGCCACGAGCACCTACTAAACCACGATAGGTATCTACCTGCTTCTTAGCGATATTAAGATTCTCTTGCATCTTAACAATCTGGCGAGTAACCTCAGCTTTCTTGGCAGGATCTTGATCTAAAGGAGTATTGAGCGCAGCAATAACGTCAGTTAACTGATTCAAGATATTGTCAGACTTAGGGTGCTCAAGACGAATATCAATCTTGTCGCCTACTTGTGGAGCGCCATTAGGAACGACAAACTCCATACCCTCAACAATAATCTTACCGTCCTTAACTTCACCCTCAGAAATTACCTGACCCTTAGAGTCTTTTAAGGTAAACTTATTATCAGCTAAAACTTCAATTTGTAAGGTATTGTCTTTAGGATTTGCTACCTTGCCACCTACGCCTGGGTTGTAATACTTCTTATATAAAGCATTGAACTGGTCATAGTCACTAATGGAGCTCTGATAGTCATTATTACCAGCAGCCTTAGAATGAGAGAAGTCCTTGGCTAAGTTGACGTTCTCGAAAATATTCAAGCCACTGTCAGTAGTTTGAACAGTCAAGTTAGGAGATACGTTCACGGACTTAGAAGAACCGTCAGCTTGGCAAATATACTTACCGTCAGAGGTTAATTTGAAGGTAGGTACGGCAGACTGGGCGCCAGAGAAAATGAACTCACCTTCGGCATTCTTAGTGTTCATGGTATTGAACAACTGAGCCTGAGCCTGCTTGATATCTTCAGCTAAAGCAGCACGGGAGCCATCATCTAAAGTACCGTTCACAGCCTGAATTAAACGGGTCTGGATGCTAGACATGGTGTCATAGATCTGGCCTAAAGCAGTTTCCTCTTGGGAAAGAGCATCAGATACGATCTTGGCATTCATGCCGTATTGATAGTAGGAGGCAATATCAGCCTCATACTTCATGCTTGCGGACATACCACCTGGATTTTCACCAGAGGTTTGGAAAAGCTTACCAGTATTGTATCGCTGAGAAGCCATTTCCACTTTGTAGTTAGCAGACTGTAAATAGCTCAAATGATTGCGATACTGCATCGAAGTTGAAACGCGCATAGTTCTCTCCTAATTAGATAGCACCCATAAGAGCGTCAAAGATAGTCTGTGAGGCATTGATAATGCGAGCACAAGCGCTATAGGCCTGTTGATAACGAATTAAGTTAGCAGCTTCCTCATCGAGGTTTACACCCGCAGTAGAGGAGAATAAGGTCTGACTTTGCTCACACTTGGCAGTAGCTGCACGTAAATCGGTAGAAGCGGACATTACAGCAGAACCGACAGCGGCGGTTAAGTCTGCATAGTCCTCAGTAAAGGAAACCTTGATACCCTCGGCACTAAAGACCAGCTCTTCTTGCTTGAGGCCAGCTAATAAGTTGCCGTTGGAGTTATCGTTGTAGCCATCAGTATTGAGCACAATATCAAAGCTAGACTTATTGTCTACAGTGCCCACGAAGTTAACTTCATAATTTGGATAGCCAGCAGCCTTCTTGTCAGCATCATCGTTTAACCAAGTAGTATTAGCAAAGATATTCTTGCCATTGCAATCTGCAGGAGCAGAACCTAACTTAGTGAATTGACCATTAGCATCCTTGTGATAAACCACATAAGAGCCACCGCCATTGCCATCCTTTTGGAACTCGATGTAGTTTGGAGCCATGTCGGTAAAGGCAGGCTTGCCAGTGGTCTGGTCAATATAAAGACCAAAATCCTTATCGGTCTTGGAAGTACCAGTTTGGGTAACGCCGACTAAAGATGGGGTGGCATTGCCTGAGTGCTTATTGCCGTTGACGCGAATAGCGGAGGCAAAAGCAAAGTCCTCTGGCTTGGTAATATTGCACTTAATATCAAAAGCGGCATTGATGGTTGGCTGAACGTGGAACTTGATGTCCTTTTGGGCCAACTCAGTTAAAGGCTTATCAAAAGATAAGGTGACACCATGACCTTCTAACTTGAGTTCTAAATTACCGTTTGGATTTTGAACCTGAGTTACGGCATTAGCTGGAAGCTGGGTCTCACGGCCGCGAGAGTCTACGGTGTAGACAACTGGAACTGGCTTTGCTGGGTCGGTGGTGTCAAAGCGGATGAAGTAGTCATCGCTGCGGACATCAGAGCCCTCGCCTGGGTTGAACTTCAAGGTCATGTTATAGCCGCCAGGGGAGGACATGCCCTTGATATCAGGAATAGTGATTAAGTCCTTACCAGCTACGTTGCCAAGGGTAATACCACCCTTGTTTTGCACGTTCATGGCATCGGCAAAAGCGATAGCGCTTTGACCAAGTTCACGCATAGATTGACGCATCTCGTCAGAGGCTGCTAATAAGCCACCTAACTTACCGCCCCAACCATCGTGACCAATTTGGATCTCGCTCTTGCTTGGAGTATTGAAGAATAAGCTGATCTCACGACGGCTTTGATCGCCAGTCTTCTCATTGACCTTTAAGGTGCCATAGGTGTCGGCATTTACTAATAATTGGCCATTACCTAAATATAAGCTCCAAGAACCGTCAGATTCGGTAGTTACATTAATATCTACGTACTCAGACAATTCATTGACTAATTGGTCACGCTTATCTAAAAGCTGTAAACCCACGTCAGACTTGGTGATATTGGCACCTAAATTACGAACGTGACGGTTTACCTCATAAAGGCCCTGAACGAGGTCATTAATAGTGGAAGCTGCGTCAGAGATCTTATTATTGATATCGTTGAGCTCATTCTTAATATTGTAGTTAAGAGTATGGTAACGATCAGTTAAAGTCTCAAACTGAGCAAGGAGCTCGCGGCGATTGGCAATGGAAGTTGCGCCCTGAACGGCTTCTTCCATGGAGGAGAACAGGCTATTGAGCTTTTCGGTAATGGAAGTATCTTTGCTAGATAAGAGCTTATCTACAGTATTTAAACCAGAGGCATAGGCATCATAAAAGCCTACATTGCCCTGATCACGGAAGAGCTCACGCTGGACATACTTATCATAAAGACGACGAGTTACAGTGCTACCAATACCCCAATCAATAGCACTGGTGTACACCATGGTCTCTTGACGGGTGTAACCTTGGGTATTGACGTTAGTAATGTTATTGGAGGTGGTGTTTAAAAGCTTTTGGTTGGTAAGAACACCATACTTACCAGTCTGTAACAAATCGAGCATATCCTTACTTCCTACAAATTAGCGCCTGTTCATTGCCGCTAAAAATCTTGATAATTCTCTTAATGCTATTTGTATGCCATAAATGCAATTTGGCGTGTAATATTTTTCAGTTTGGCTGCGTACTGCGGGTCGGTGGCATATCCTGCATTCTGAATTTCATCAAAATAGCTATCAGGATCGAAGCTCTTTCCTGCCGCTTTGGCATAACGATCATTGCCAGTGATTAAAGAGACATAATCCTTCATGCTCTCTAAAACCGATGGATAGGCTCTAAAGCGCGAATTTCTTGTTACCATAGCGCCATTTTCAAACTCAGGAGAATCCATATCCTGGGTCATGCCTGTCCATGAACGGCCAGCTTTAATACCGTAGTAATTATTGCCTGATGGCACATGTTTACCCCAACCAGTCTCTAAAGCAGCTTGGGCTACTAAAACTAATGGGTTCATGCCAATCCCCTCTACAGCCTTGACTGCATAAGGCATCATCTTCTCCACGAAGTCTTCTGGAGAATTAAAGTTGCGCATTTCCTTAGCGTCAGGTAAGGAAGCATACAGCTCATTAAGATTAGAAATAGTTGCCTGCCCTTGCTTCTTAGTGGCATCAGCATAGAGCTTAGATGGACGTTGTCTTTGCAAGACGGCCACGATATTGTCGTTTTTAGACAATTCATAAAACTTGCCGCTCTCTTGGGCCAAGGAAGTGACATCCCCTCTCTTGGTGGCATTAGGGTCATAAGGACGACCTTCAAGCTCGGCAATTAAGGCCTTACCCTCATCTCCTAAGGTGCGGGCAAATTGCTTGGTAATCAGGTAGGAAATGGAGCTCTTGTTAATGGAGCTGGTGCCAGTACCATTGCCATTGACCATGGCACCTACTTGCTGCTGGGAAAGCATGTCATCGAAAAAGCCTGAGTACTTACTCTTTAATGGTGAGTCTGGATTGAGTTCATCATTAGTAGCACGCATACCATCGACCCAATACTGCATGAGCAAAGACTCAAATTGTTGAGCTGCCATGTATAGAGCCTGAGCTTTTTCTTTATTTGAGCCATTACCCATGGCACGCAATTTATCCAAACCACGGGTATCAGCGAGCAAGCCTAAGTCGGCTTGAGCTTTTTGAATATGACCTGATGTGAAATCCATGAGCGCACCTAAAAAGTTATTAGCAACATCCATAGGTTCCTGCCATAAATTAGCTACCGTCTTAGGAGCACTTACACTAGCTAATTTATGACATCAACCTTGCTTTAATCTCTTGCCAAATTCATGACAAAAAAATTATGACTTTTTTATTCTTTAGCAAGCAATATGCCACGCGCTATAATCCTTTATTTATCAGGCTTTGCAGGGTAAGCGCCAAAATTAAATCACTCTAAAATGAATTTTTTCATAGCTACTACTTAAGCGAGTTTTTTTAAGGTGGCGGGGGTAAAAATTCTCTGTGCAAATCATCCTTAAAGATTTACACAAAGTTAGACTTCTTTGTGATCTGGGTCGCTAAAGAGAGTAATCGTATGACAAGAGCTTTGATGTTCTTTTTAGTATCTAACTAGATATAACGTTTTATTGACCTTACCTTTATACTTACCCCTTATTTATGGGACTTTATTTCCCTACACTTGAATTGACTTTATGGTTAAAGCATATAGACAAGCTTGTATATCATCTTGCGTTAATGACAATAAGTTTTGACAGGCCGTCAAAATTTTGCCAAATATGGCAAAAAAAGCGTATCATTATCACTGTGGAAATTACACAAAAAGTTAATTTTCACCAAGCTTTGTTAGCCTCGCTTCTTTGCTATTGCCAACTCAGCCTAAGCTCTAACAAAGCATTCACTAATCAATGCGCGTACCAAGCTAAGTTTTAGTCCCTTAGGCTTAGCTCATTTAGTGGCTAGATTTGACTTTTTTCTAGCCCCAAACCCATAAGGCAGGAATATGCAGTTTTCTGGAAATGTTCTGATTATTGAGCACGATCAAGATAAGCGCCAGGCTCTGGAAACCATTTTTACTTTCTTAGGTGCTGCTACTCAAACTGGTGAAATCGAGGATTGTCTCTCTTATTTAGATTCCTCATCTGATCAAATTGACGCATGCATTTTGGGCGACCTTGATGGTAAAGATAGCATCAGCAAGGTGTTACCAAAGTATCCTCGCACTGCATTTATTATTTGCGACGATGAGTTCATTCCATCAGGCAAAGAAGATGCTAACTATATTGGTCGTCTGTCCCAAGAACCAAGTTATGATGAATTAGTCCAACTCCTTCACTACAGCCAATCCTTTAAGACTATGAGCCGTCTTTCAGGACGCTCTGATGGTAAGCGTGGTGCTTTAATTAAGCGCCTCGTTGGACGTGGCGATGCTATTTGTTTAGTGCGTCGACTTATTGAGCAAGTTGCTCCTACTGATGCCAATGTCTTAATTTTAGGTGAATCAGGCACTGGTAAAGAAGTAGTAGCTCGTGCTATCCACGATTTATCTAACCGTAGCAAGAAGCCATTTGTGCCTGTAAACTGCGGCGCTATCCCTGGCGAGCTTTTAGAGTCCGAGCTCTTTGGTCACGAAAAGGGTGCCTTTACAGGTGCTTTTGCTTCGCGTGAGGGACGTTTTGAATTAGCTGAAGGCGGTACTTTATTTTTAGATGAAATTGGCGATATGCCATTTCAAATGCAAGTTAAGCTCTTACGTGTGCTCCAAGAGCGTAAGTTTACCCGCGTCGGCTCCAATAAGATCTTAAATGCCAACGTACGCGTGATTGCTGCTACACACCAAAACCTTGAGCAAATGGTAGCAGAAAATCGTTTTCGTGAAGACTTGTTCTATCGTTTAAATGTTTTCCCTATTGAGACCCCTCCATTACGTGAACGCATTGATGATATCCCGATCTTGATTCAAGAGCTGGTAAATCGTCATGGCAAGGATCAGCACACCACTATTCGCTTTACTCAAAGAGCCATGTTGACCTTGATGCAAAATGAATGGAAGGGCAATGTGCGTGAGCTTTCAAACTTAGTTGAACGCTTATTGATTTTGCACCCTAATGAAGTCGTAGACACCTCTGACTTGCCAGCTAAATATCGTGGCGATGTGGTCGACAATGATCCAATGGCCGAACGCGAAGCTCTCTTAGAGGCCTTTACTTGCACTGAGGACTTTGAAACTGTCGATGACAATTTCGACATGGATTTAGATGATACCTTAGTCTCTGGCGATCCAAGTGCCTTTGGCCATAACAAGAGCAAGCCAAAGCTGCCAGATCTGCCAGTTATTCGCGACGAAGATGAAATGGCTCAGGCCTTCGTACCTCGTTTAAGCCCTGATGGCATTAATCTCAAGAGCATGATCACTGAAATTGAAATTTCTATGATTAAGCAGGCTTTAGAGCAGACCAATAGCGTGGTAGCCAAGGCAGCCGAGACCTTAGGTCTGCGTCGTACTACTCTCATCGAAAAGATGAAGAAATACAATTTATCTGCCCAGCAATAAACCTCATTTAACCCCAAGAGACCATCTAGCATCTAAGCTTGAATTTCCTTGGGGTACGTAATGTAGCTTGCATAAATCACAATTGACGGCTCTAATACTTAAGTGACACGCTGTTTTAGATCTACAAGCTATAGAGTTTGCGCTGCTACAAAAAAATTTTTTGCCTCACTACTCTCAAGGCTTACAACTTTAGGACGTTCTTTAACAAAGAAGGCCCCAAGCCTTGAAAGCTACAAAAGCGAATTTTGCGAGCGCTTTTTAGTTGAGACGCGCCATGCGTCATTGTTTTTTGGTAGGACGTAAGATGTTAGACATTGAATCCAAAATTACCGAGTTTTTAAAGGATAAGACCATTTTAGTGACAGGCGGTACTGGCTCATTTGGTAAGAAGTTTATCCGCACTATCTTAGAACGCTATCCTGTAAAAAAGGTGATTGTGTACTCTCGTGACGAACTCAAGCAATTTGAAATGCAGCAGATGTTCAAAAACGAGAGCCGCTTACGTTTCTTCATTGGCGACGTGCGTGATAAAGAGCGTCTTTATTTAGCCTTTAGAGGGGTTGATATTGTTATTCACGCAGCTGCTATTAAGCAGGTTCCTGCTGCTGAGTACAATCCAATGGAGTGCATCAAGACCAACATTATTGGTGCTGAAAATATTATCGAAGCTGCCTTATATACCAAGGTGCAGCGCGTAATTGCCCTCTCTACTGACAAGGCTGCCAACCCAATCAATCTTTATGGCGCTACCAAGCTATGCTCTGACAAGATCTTTGTAGCAGGCAACAACTTAGTAGGCGACCGTGACTTACGCTTCTCTGTAGTCCGTTATGGTAATGTTGCTGGCTCCCGTGGCTCTGTAGTTCCTTTCTTTAGAAACTTAATTGCCAATGGCACTCAAGAGCTCCCAATTACTGATGCTGAGATGACCCGTTTTTGGATTACCTTAGAGCAGGGCGTGCAATTTGTATTAAATAACTTAGTCCGTATGCACGGCGGTGAAGTCTTTGTTCCAAAGATTCCATCCATTCGCATCGTCGACTTAGCCACTGCTATGGCCCCTGAGCTTAAGCAAACCATTATTGGCATTCGTCCAGGTGAGAAGATCCATGAGGTTATGTGCCCACGTGATGACTTCCAGCACACCTTAGAGTTTGATAACTTCTTTATTATCAAGCCATCGATCACCTTTGCCTCTAAGGACCTCGATTACTCCACCACCGCTTTAGGTGAAAAGGGTAAGTTAGTGGAGCCAAACTTCGAGTACAACTCATTTAATAACCCTCACTACTTAACCATCGAAGAGTTAGTTGAGCTAAACAAGCACGTTTAATTGCCAACTCATACTCTAAGGGGGTCAGCGAAACATTCATCTCGTTGACCCTTTTTTCTTTTAGGAAAGCTTAAAGCTCCCTAAAGGCCATCACTGCCTTAGCGCACTTCTTAGGTTTACCTTAACTTAAGAAGCAACTAAGACCCAAACTGTAAGGATTGCCTCTATGATTCCCTATAGCACCCAATGCATAGATGAAGATGATATTAAAGCCGTAGAGCAAGTACTGCGCTCTGACTTTTTAACTTGCGGCCCTAAAGTTTCTGAATTTGAAGATTGTTTGTGTGGCTATACTGACGCGCATTATGCCATTGCCACCTCCAATGCAACCGCAGCCTTGCACTTATGCATGATGGCTATGGAAGTAGGCGTTCAAGATGAAGTTTGGGTAAGTGCCATTAGCTTTGTAGCCTCAGCCAATTGCGCTCGCTATTGCGGAGCTACTGTGCGCTTTATTGACGTTGATGCCCATACTGGCAATTTAGATGTAGTCAAGCTCGAAAGTATGTTACAAGATGCCCGTGCTCATCATAAGCCACTGCCTAAAGCTGTAGTTGCCGTGCATCTTTCTGGCCGTCCTTGTGACTTAAAAGAGCTCTACCGCCTCAAGCAAGAGTATGGCTTTTACTTAGTAGAAGATGCATCTCATGCCTTAGGTGCTACCTATGATGGTCACTTTATTGGTAAAAGTCTGTACTCTGATGTCGTAGTGTTCTCTTTCCATCCAGTAAAGATTATTACTACCGCAGAAGGTGGCGCCTGCCTAACTGACAATGAAGAGCTGGCTGCCAAGATTCGTCTCTTGCACGCTCATGGTATTACTCACGATACTGCCCTCATGCAAAATCCAAATATGCCTGCTTACTATTATGAGCAAATTGCTTTGGGCTATAACTATCGTATGTCTGACTTACAAGCTGCTTTAGGTGTCTCCCAAATGAGCAAGCTCGACCAATTTGTCTCCAAGCGTCGTCAGCTAGCCAAAGACTATGAGGAAATCTTAGATCAAAGCATTATTAAGATTCCTGTAAGCGATAAGGAAGGCTTTGAGAGCTCATGGCACCTCTACCAAATTCAAGTAGAGCACCGTGACTATATTTACAATACCTTGAGACAAAAAGGTGTAGGCTCCCAGATTCACTATATCCCTATCTATCGCCAGCCTTACTACCAGCAACAAAAGTATCCAGAGCATTTAGCGGGCGCTGAATACTTCTATGAGCACACCCTCACTATTCCGCTCCACACCAAAGTCAATCGCGTCGATCAGAGCATGGTAGCCTCTATCATTGCCTCAGCCTTAGATAAGTTAGCTCAATAAGCTGCTCTGTATATGTTTGTGTGCCTAAGCACGATCTAGCAAGCAGGCTCTCTCTTATCAGGTGCTTGCTTGCAACTTGCTTAAGCCTTGGGACTTGTTTATATGCCAAAATTATTAGCTGTTATTCCCGCTCGTGGTGGCTCCAAGCGTATTCCCCATAAGAACATTAAAGACTTTTTAGGTAAGCCTTTAATTGCCTATACCATAGAAACTGCCAAACAAGCTGGCATTTTTACTGACATCATTGTCTCCACTGATGATGAGGAAATTGCGGCTGTGGCACGTCAATATGGTGCCTTAGTACCATTCATGCGCGATGCCGTACTCTCCAATGACTTTACAGGCACAGGCCCTGTAGCCTCTGATGCCTATAACAAAATGGTAGCCTTGGGCCATGAGTACGATGGTGTGTGCACTATTTACGCTACAGCTCCGCTGCTCACCCCTAAACATCTAAAAGCTGCCTACGATATCTTTGTCCAAGATCAGGCTGACTATATCTTCTCAGGCTGTGAAATGCCTTTTCCTTTCCAGCGTAGCTTTTATTTAGATGAAAATAAGCATCCAACTCCTGTTATGCCTGAGTGCATACCAATGCGCTCGCAAGACCTCCCTAAGGCCTACCAGGACGCAGGACAGTTTTACTTTAAGTCCATTGCCTATACCAAGTACGAGGGCTTAGAGGAAAGTGAACGAGCCAAAATTGATAGTTCTAAGTTCGTAACCCGCTTATACGAAATGCCACGCTATCGCGTCATTGATATTGACACCCCAGAGGACTGGGACTATGCCGTCATCTTGGCTCAAGCCATTGCCAAGCTCAATTACGACTAAGCGCCCGCCCCTATATCTACCTACCTAGCATCGCCCCATATAAGAGCCTTCAAATGAGCTATATCTTTATGGGGCACAAGCATAATAAGAGGCCTCATGGATAGAAGCACGCTACCTCATATCGGTGTAATTGTTCGCGCCAATCAATCTATTGGTACTGGTCACTTAATGAGAATTAAGCCTCTCTTACCAAAACTTAAAGAGCACGCTTATTTGACCTTATATGTCTATGCCTTTGATGAGGCCTTGCGTCCTTTATGCTCTGAGTATGATAAGGTCCAGACCTTTGAGACCAAAGAGGACATTCTCTGCCACTTACAGTTCTTAAAAGCCAAGACTCAATCCTCTGTAGCTGACGAGCGTTTGGATGACCTCTTTATTATTGATGATTACGCCATTGATAAGGACTTTGAACAAGAACTTTATACCTGCGCCAAGCTCTTTATTATTGATGACTTATGTAATCGTGAGCATAGCTGCCATATTCTGCTCGATCAAACCCTCTTTACCCGTGAAGAGGGCTATCAAAAGCTTTGCCCTCCAGAGTGCAAATTACTCTTAGGTGCTCCCTACTCCCTAACCTTAGAGCGCTTTTATGTCCAAAACTACATGCCTGACTATCATAGCCCTTGCACTTGCGGCGCTCACCATGGCCCTGTATGCGCCCGCACCTTAGAGAACGCTCCTTATCAAGGCAATTGCACAGGCGCAGATAGCCAGTGCCAGCCTGTTCCTAGAGTGCTAGTAAACTTTGGCGGTGCTGATCCTGTCAGTGCGTGCTTGCAAAGCTGTCGTACTATTATTGACTCTAAACTCTATGAGCAATACCACTTTACGGTATTAGCAGGAGCTGCTAATAAAGATTACCCCCGCATCCAAGAGCTCTTACAGACTATCCCTCAGCCTTACCAAGAGCGTATGGAGCTCATTGCCCATTGTAATGATGTAGCCGACTTACTCTTTAAGCATGATATTGCCATCGGTGCCTATGGCGGCATGTTCCGTGAGCGTATTGCAGCTGCCATTCCTACCTTGGGAGTAGAGATTGCTGATAACCAAGCAGGTGCTGGTGCTATTGTCGAGCACTTTAAACTAGGACTTAGCTTAGAGCTAGAACAGCTTAAAGATAGCCATGCTCTAAAGAGCGCCTTAAGTGAGCTCTTGTATAATGGCAAGTTCTATTCTGACAATTGCCGCGCCATCTACGACGGCCAAGGCCTCAATCGCATCGCCCATGAGCTCTTAGCCCTCCTTAAGAGCTAAAAGCCCTGCTGCCTCTATGTACATATACCCGCCCAAGCCGCTCAAATAGGCTCTATTATCTATGTCTCTTAGAAAATGAGGGCGGAAACTTAGGAAGGGAAGCACCAATTGACAGGCTCTTTGCCATGGGCAATGAGGTATTCATTGGCTTTGGAGAAATGGTGACAGCCAAAGAAGCCGTTATAAGCTGACAGCGGGCTTGGGTGAGCAGACTCTAAGACCAGATTATTATTTCTATCTACCATAGAGCATTTGGCACGAGCCTTGGCACCCCAGAGCATATAGACCACATTAGTGCTATGGAGATTAATTTGTTCAATTACCTTGGAGGTAAACTCCTCCCATCCTATCTTGCTATGAGAGAGAGGGCGGCTATCTTGGACAGTTAAACTAGAATTTAACATGAGCACCCCTTGCTGCGCCCAATGGGTCAGATCGCCATGATTAGGCGGAATGAAGCCTGGAATATCAGTAACTAACTCTTTGTACATATTGACTAGAGAAGGAGGCACTCTTACGCCAGGTTTGACCGAGAAAGCAAGCCCCATAGCCTGACCTGGTTGATGGTAAGGGTCTTGACCAATAATGACAACCTTGAGCTTGTCAAAAGAGGTAAGCTTAAAAGCATTAAAGATTTCTTGACGGGGTGGATAGCATGGAATGCCAGAGGCTACATCCCTATCATAGACAGATAAGGCATTAATAAAGTATGGTTCTTGCTTTAAAGGACCTAACAAATCATGCCAGCTTAAATCCTCATTATTAATCATGCAGCTCTCCTTAATACGCTCAGCGCAAGATGAATTTACAGCACTATATCTTAACCCATTTAGCCGCTCTTACCGCTACAGCTCTTAGTAGGTTTAAAGCCTAGAGTCCCATATCTTTGAGCTCTATTCCTAAAAGGAATGGGGTGCATAGCGCTCTAGTACTCTTTGGTAAGATTAGTACGAGCAAATCCTAAGAGATTTACTATGAGCTGAAGATAAAAAGCTCTCCGAGCCTATAGGGGCAAGGAGAGCTTTTTTTTAGCTTATCAGGCCTAAGTAGAGATTACTTAGCCTTTGGGCGCTGACGGATATGGAGGGCAAAGCCGCCAATCTCTTCTTTCATGTAGGCAGTGACTAAATTGCCCTTGGCATCATAGAAGGCGTTTTGCTCATCAAACTCAACACCCTTGCGCTTTAACATAGCCATAGCACGCTTTAAGTCACGGGTATCGATGCAGATGTGGCCTTGGGCACCAACAAATGGAACCTTCATCACCTCAACTAAATTGCCGCTAAAGTAAGCAATTGGGGTCTCGCGCTTATCGGTATTAAAGAGCTCTACAATACGATCGGTAATGCTATTGGCATTATCTTGAGTATTGGCATTAATACCTACGTGACCTACGGTAAAGTCAAAGACCTTCTCATTGATAGACTGACAAGCCTTAACGATGCCGTCCCAATCCTTTTCCTTAACTAACTTTGGAGGAGGAACAAAGCTACCACCAACAGCAGCTACGTTAGGAAGATCTAAGTAGTCCTTTAAGTTATGTAAGCCCACACCACCAGTTGGCACAAACTTCATATTGCTAAATGGGCCTGCTAAGGCCTTTAAAGTATTGATACCACCATAGGCCTCAGCTGGGAAGAACTTAACTACCTTCAAGCCGTAGTTCATGGCCTCTTCAATATCAGATGGCACTACAGTACCAGGGCAGACTGGAACGTTATTATTCACGCACCACTCTACTACCTTGGCATTGAAGCCTGGGGTAATTACGAACTTACCGCCGTTATCTACAGTTTCTTTAGCCTGATCGACAGTGTGAACAGTACCAGAACCTACGATAATCTCTGGAACTTCCTGAGCCATGCGCTTGATAGACTCACCGCCTGCGGCAGTACGGAAAGTTACCTCAGCAATAGGGATACCACCAGCAACTAAAGCACGAGCTAAAGGCACTGCATCATTAGGGTCGTCTAAGGTTACGAGAGGGACAATACCGTACTCGCCAATACGCTCAAAAATATCAGACATTGGAAATCCTCATAATTTCAACAGGATAGTGTAAGTTTCCTTGCTTAAGCTGAGCTCTTGCACACATTAATGAGACTGAGCTTAAGTTCTATCCTTGAGAGTTGTTCTTACCAATCTAGGCTCTGTTTTTTTAATATAGCACTGGGTGCCTACTTATAAGTATGCCCCACTTGCAAAAAATTCATCAGCTAGCGCTTTTGTCTTATAAAGAAACGCGCTTGTGGCTCTCCATAAAGGCCTGTAAGAGCTCAGGGGTTGGCAGACCCTCATTGTCACCTGCAAAGGTGCATTGAATAGCGCCAATGGCACAGCCACGCTCTGCGGCCTTATCTAAAGATAAGCCTTCCATTAAGGAGGTAATCACACCACAGGCAAAGCCATCACCTGCGCCTACAGTATCGACCACCTTGTCAATAATAAAGCCAGGTACGGTAAATTCCTTATCACCATCACGCACTAAGGCACCATCTGGACCTAATTTGGTAACTACCATCTTGGCGCCTAAGTTTCGGTAGAAATCATTAATCTTGCTAGGGTCTTCGCTGCCGCATAAGATCTTGCCCTCGCCACAGCCTGGGAGTACTAAATCAGCATAGGTAGCCAACTCATTTAAGGTCTTTACCATAACCTCAGTAGATGGCCATAATTGAGGACGTAAATTAGGGTCAAAGGAGATGAATAAACCAGCTTCATGAGCTTTTTTAATTAAGCTCATCATGGCCTCACGAGTAGAGTCAGTTAAAGCAGGGAAAATGCCAGTTAAATGGATGTGGGAGAATTTAGAAAAGTCGATATGCTCGACATCAGCGCCACTTAAAGTAGAAGCAGCTGAGCCCTTTCTAAAATAGAAAATCTCAGGGTCGCCCTTAGTGACCTTGCTCTTGAGCATAAAGCCCGTAGTACGCTCGGTAGTATAGAGCACATTGTTATCATCAATGTGATTGTTACGTAAAGTACGGGCAATGAGCTTACCAAAAGGATCATCACCTAACTTGGTTAAATAAGAGACATAATGCCCTAAACGAGCAGCGCCAGTTGCGACATTGAACTCGGCACCAGCAACAGCTAAAGAATAACCATCAACGCTATCTAAAGAACCCTCGCTTTGTGCGATTAATAAACCCATTGGTTCGCCAGCTAATAATAAGCCCTTTGCCATGAGTAACTCCTAAATTGACCTTTAAGATATGATGAGCCCTAGACAAGAGGATAGCCCAGAGTCAAGTGAGATCGTATGCTTTAAACTTAAAGCACGTAGAGGTTCATCAAATTGACACCTCAACGACTATAAACAGCATATTAATGCAGGCTTACAAACTTGTAAACTAGTATACTAGCCAAATAATACTTAGTTCACAAAATCTACAATATCCTAAAGCACTTGGTGGTGTGCTTTTTTGAACTCTCTTGCAATCTCAAGAAAAAAAGTGCCAAGCTAATGACAAGCTATGTTTGTACGTAGATACTACTAAAGTTAGCGAAAATAATGCTTAAAAACGTGTGTTTTTAATGTTTTTTGCTAAAATTGCCCAATAAAGAATTACCAATTTTTAGGAGTTTTCTATGTCATCTTCTAATCCAGCAATGGGCGTGTTAGACCGCGCTGCCGCTGGTGAGTTTAATTTTGGTGGTTTAGGCGAAGTTGCTACTTTATCTGGTGCTACTACTAAGTCCATTCTCTTAGTGGCTATTACTTTTGTAATTGGCTACTTCAGCATGGTCTATAGCCTCAATACCATTATTACTACCGCTGCTTTACCAAAAGGCTTGCTCTTTGGCTCTGTAATTGTTTCTTTAATCGTAGCCATGGTTACAATTTTCAAGCCTCAATACTCTACTTTCACAGCCCCTGCTTATGCCGTATGTGAAGGTGTAGCTTTAGGCTGCATTAGCGCCACTTTTGAGCTTAAGTATCCTGGCATCGTAGCTACTGCTGTTATGTCTACTTTTGTAGTCGTAATGGCCATGTTAGCTTTATGGAAGTTTAAGATCATTGTTCCTACTGCCCGTTTCCGTAGCATCGTCATTGGCGCTACTGCTGGCGTAGCCATTCTCTACCTCTTAAACTTCGTATTAAGCCTCTTTAATATCACTTTATTACCAAGCACTGGCGCTCTTTCCATTGCTGTGTCCTTAATCGTATGTACTATTGCTGCTTTAAACTTAGTACTTGATTTTGACATGATTGAGCAGTCCGTCAACGAAGGCTTACCAAAGTACTTTGAGTTCTACTGTGCCTTCTCTTTATTGGTAACTATTTGCTGGCTCTATATCGAAATCTTACGCTTACTCTCCAAGCGCGAATAAGCTCCAATCAAGGGCAATCTTGCCTCAAAAGGTGTCCTTGATTGTTTTGTAAGACCAATTTTTCTATTATTAAAGCGATTTAGCTCTCATCTTGGCTAAATCGCTTTTTTTATGCCTCAATTAGACCCAAGGAGAAATCATGCGCGACTTACTAGATTGCCGTGACGCTATTGATGATATTGACAATCAAATCATGCACCTACTGCAAGCTCGCCAAGCTGTAGCTCGCGATGTTGCTATCTACAAATTGCACCATGACCAGGGTATTGTAGACAAAAGACGTGAGTCCCAAAAGCTGCGTACCTTAATGGACAAGGCAGTGACCAATGGGATCTCTCCTGTCATGATCCGTGAGATCTATGAAAAAATCATGGCTCATACCGTCTCTTTTGAGCAAAGCTATATTGTCGATAAGATCAATGGCAAAGAGTTCAAGCGCTCGACCTCTGTGGCCTATTTAGGCACCAAGGGCACCTATTCTCACTTAGCTACCCATCGTTATTTTGAACATTATGAAGATCGCTTAACAGAAGTCTCTTGCTCTTCGTTCGATGAGATTGTCGCTCATGTTGAAGATGGCTCGTGCGAGTATGGCGTACTGCCCATTGAAAACTCCAACTCAGGCTCGATTAACGAAGCAGTAGACACCATGCAAAACATGGATGCCTCTATTGTAGGTGAGATCTTTTTCCCTATCGATCACTCCATCTTGTCGACTCGCCCTGCCCCTAATGGCGAAAATGAGGCCCTCGACTTTAGTTCTATTACTACTATCTACTCGCACCCGCAGCCTGTAGCTCAATGCTCTAAATTTATTAAAGAGTTCTTAAGCCATGCCAAAGTGGTCTATACCAATTCCTCCTCCGAGGCTATGAGCATAGTCAAAGAAAAGCAAGACCCAAGTGCCATTGCCCTAGGCTCTCAGCATGCAGCGCGCTTTTATGACTTGCACTCTCTAGTTAGCGATATTGCCAATAATAAGAACAATTTCACCCGTTTTATTATCTTGAGCAAAATCCCTATTGATGTCCCAGGCACTATGTCTGCTAAGACCTCCATTTTATTTAGCACTAAGAAGTACACCCCTGGCTCTTTAATGACCGTGCTCAATGAGTTTAGTAATAGCAATATCAACCTCACCAAGCTCTACTCCAGACCATTGGAGACCAAAAATCGTGATGCTTGGGAGGAGATCTTCTTTGCCGATGTCGAAGCCAATTTAAATAACCCGCTCATGCAAGACATTCTCATGCGCATCAAAGAGCACACCTCCAACTTAAAGGTCTTAGGCTGCTACCTCTCCCAAGAGCATAATCTCTAAGCCACGCCCCATAGAATCTAGCGCCCTATCCACCCAAACCACGGGCGCAGCCCTGACCCCAGAGCCAATGCTCTGGGGCAGTCCCGCCCCAGCCCTCATAGGGCCCTTGTGCCTAGCATCCAAGGTACACCTAAGAACCATGCCCAGCTTCCCCTCAAGCCGCAACTAAAACCCATAAGGTCTGCCTCCGTCCCCACGCCCGCGCGCCAGTGAGTCTGCGCTGGGCCCTCGGGCGCACTGGAAGTACGGCTTGGCTGGCTCCAGGTTAGGACTGGGCTCAAATACACCTTGGAACGCCCTACAGCGCATGCAGTGGCTTGCGCAGCAGCGCAGGTGCTGGGGAGGCATATTGTGAGATTCCCTCGACATTTTTTAGTTATAGCACTTGCATTAATCTATTTATTATCTATATAATAAATATACTAGCTTCTAACAATGGAGGAAGGAGCGATGAGCACTAACGATAAGACCAAACAATCGACTTTCCTGGCTTGGATAGTACGTATGTCTTTGATTAAGCGCTGGGCCTTGATGTATAGCTTTAGAGAGGAAAACGTCTCAGAGCATAGCCATCAAACTGCTGTCATTGCCCACATGCTATGCATCATTAAAAACCGCTTATATGGCGGTAATGTCGATGCCAATCAAGCTGCGGTTATGGCTTTGTACCATGAGGTCTCTGAGAGCAAGCTACAAGATCTCAATAGCAAAACCAAGTACCACCATCCTGAATTTACTCGCCAATACAAGCTCATTGAGCATCAAGCAGAAGTCGAGTGCTTAAATACCTTGCCTCCTGAGCTGCGTGAGGACTTTGCCAAGCTCGTCATTCAAGATAATACTGATGCCGAGCTTAAAGACTTGGTCAAAGCAGCTGACTGTATTAGTGCCTATATCAAAGCCAATGATGAGCTGCGCTTTAACAACCAAGAATTTACCCATGTCCGTGAGGGCTTAGATAAGGTCTTGGCTACCTACTGTGAGCGCTTGCCTGAGGTTAAGTACTTTATGGAGGTCTTTGTGCCTTTGTGCTGGACTTCAGCTGACTTGCTTGCAGGCTTAGATCAAGAGCAACAGCACAAGTCCTAAAAAGTTAAAAGCCCCTCACCTAAGCGCAGGTAGAGGGGCTTTTTATGCAGCGTAAGCTCTTAGTTTAAGTTACGCAAATAATCGTGAGCAGTTAAATAAGTGTAGAGCTTTTTAAGTACACTACAGGCGCGCTTGGCATCCTCATCGACAATGGCACTAATGAGTTTAGTGTGCAAAGTTAAAATCACTTGTGAGGAAATAGTAGGCTGGAGCGCTGCTACTGAGGTTTGCAAGCGCGAGATCGCCTCAACTACCGAATTGCGCACAAATTCATTAACAATAGAGTTAAAAATCAAAATGTGGAACTCAAAGCACGACTGCAAGAAAGCAGCTTGATCGCTATAGGCTAAGGAACGTTGGGACTCAACAGCATGATTGAGCTGGCGCTCTAAGCCCTTGAAGCACTTATTGAATTTCTTAATCTCTAAGAAAATAGCAGTTGGAGCAACAATCTTTAAGAACTCTAAAATTTGCACAATCTCTTTTTTGACAGCCATATTTTTGCCTGTCTCTTCAAAGATAGCTTCATCATGCAATTCAGAGATTACGAAAGTACCAATACCTTGCTTAGCCTTGAGCACATTTAAGGCAGCCAATTGCATAATAGCGCTGCGCAAGGAGGTACGAGAGACATTCAGACGAGCTCGCAGCTGATTTTCGGACGGAATCTTCTCGCCTACTTTCCACTTGCCAGAACTGATCATGCGTCTCATGTAAGTAACGATTTCACTGGTTACCGCATCCTGTCGCAAGGTTTCTGACATATTGCCCCCATAACTATAGAAAAATAAACCATCACTACACTTTGTTGTTTATGAAATATGTTGTTAGCAAACAAAAATTACAGCATACAGAAAATTACCACACCACGAAAACCGCCCTTAAAAGCGCAAAATTATACTCTAAACTTAATTGCGCTTGAGGTGCAAGAGCACTAAATGACATTTTTTTTGCAAAACCTGGCTAACCTACAGCCTTCTTAGGGGTGATGTCATGGTAAAAGATTAGTATATAGATATAAGTACGCTTTGTTTGTGAGCAAAGCGGCATTATGGCCCACCGCTAGCCATTGAGCGCCCTAAATGCCACTTTTTGCACCATATTAAGGCCCTAAAGCGGCCCACATCAGAGTGCTACTTTCATGATATAATAACAAGTTGCCTTGATTTTGCCCTTGTACTTAGGTCCAAGGATACTAAATACCTTACAATCACAGGCCAACTTAGCACCCCTAACGAGCATATCATCCCTATACTCCCTCTTATTGTGACAGCATCTCTCTGGCCTGTAGTGCCACTAAGAGCCACGGCTAAGAGCTAAATATCTGCTCTAACCTGCCACTAAGTAAGATAAGAGGTCTTTAAAGGGAATATGCCAAGCCTAGATGGCGGCTTTACTAACAAGCTTAGGGTGGCTTATTTTTATGTGTCTATACAAGAATGCGCCGTGGTATGGCGTTCTTCTTTTTGTTTGAGTCAGGAATTTACGATTTACTATGCCTTTTGATGCCAGTACTTCTAAGCGTGTAAAGAGCGCTTCATTTAGCGACAAGTCACGCGCCGCTAACTTTAACAAGTCTGAACGCCCAGCTAAAGGTCGCACCCGTAGCGTCTTTCGCGATGGTCAGAAAGTAGCTCAAGAAAACCATGAGCATTTTAAGGATAAAGAGCGCAACTCTCGCTTTAGTGAGCGCCGTGAGGGCCATAAAAAGGCAAGCTCTGGTATGCCTAAGCGCAAGGAAATTGTCAGAGAGAAGGCAAGACACCAGCCAGGTTTTACTACCTTCCAAATGCGCTTAGTACAAAGCATTTTGACCTCAGCTTTAGTGGAAAAAAAGCCTTTAGATAAGTCTTATGCTTATTGGTTTGCCAAGGTCAAGATTCCTGCTGTAGAGCAAGGCTTTATTATTCGCCATATTAATGCCATGTTCCGCCGCTTATCTTACTTTGCTCATATTGCAGGTTTAAAGCGTCCATCTGACTTTGAGCGTCACGTCAATCGCTTAATTCTCTCTTACTATGCCAATGAGCAATGGCCTTTACCTGAGCTCAATGCCGAAGGCTTTGATCGTCAGGGCTTGAAAAAGCGTATTGCCGAGGCCCAAGAACATATCTTATTAAACGAAGGCTGCCCTTATTGGTTAGAAGAACTCTGCTCCCGTGAGCTAAAAGAGCAATGGCCTGCTGAGCGTAAGGCCTTAGGTGAGGCTGCCACGCGCTTTATTCGTAGCAATAGCTTAAAGACTACCCGTGATGAGCTTGCAAGCAAGCTCTCTGAAGAAGGTGTAGTTACCAAGGCTGTCAAGGGTGTCAATACTGCCCTTGAAGTGACATCCAATGCCGCCTTATTTAGAACAGTAGCTTTTAAGGAAGGCTTATTTGAGCAGCAAGATGCAGGTTCACAATTAATTGCACCTTTCTTAGAGGTGGAACCTGGTATGCGCGTGATTGATGCTTGCGCAGGTTCAGGTGGCAAGACCTTACACTTAGCTGCCTTGATGGAAGGCAAGGGTACTTTAATTGCCTTAGATATCGAAGGATGGAAATTAGAGGACCTAAAAAAGCGCGCCAAGCGTGCTGGTGCTTTTAATATCGACACCCGAGCCATTGAATCTACCAAGGTCATTAAGCGCTTATATGATCACGCCGATCGCGTGCTCATCGATGCCCCATGCTCAGGTTTAGGCGTCTTACGTCGTACTGCTGACTCTAAGTGGGCCGATATCCAACCACGCTTAATTGAGCTTAAGCAAGTGCAAGCTGACATCTTAGAGCGCTATAGCCACATGGCTAAAGTTGGCGGTAAGGTGGTCTACTCTACCTGCTCGATTTTGCCAAGCGAGAACCAAGAACAAGTTAAAGCTTTCTTAGCCAAGCACTCAGATAGCTTTGTACTTGAAGATGAGCAAACCATCTTACCATCCTCAGGCTTTGATGGCTTCTACATGGCCCGTCTCAAGCGCATAGCCTAAGCCCCTGCCCCATAGCCTATGGCTCTCTAAAACACCCAAGAAACAGACTGTCTCTTGGGTGTTTTGCTTTAAAGGTCAGGGTCTTCGCCTGAGAAGCCGACCTTAGTGGTATCTAAAGAGTAAAGGGAGAGCATGTCCTCATCGCTAATGGTGAAGTCAAAAATATCTAAATTGCTCTTCATGCGATCCATGCTGCCTGACTTTGGCAATGGAATGACGCCCAATTGCTTGGCAAAGCGCAAACAGATTTGAGCAGGGGAGCGCTGATACTTAGAGGCAAGCTCCTTGACTACTATGTTAGATAAGACTGTACCGCGACCAAAAGGACTCCATCCTTCAACTACAATGTCATGTTCTTGGCAAAACTTAATTAAACGGCGCTGTGAGTAGCCAGGATGGATCTCAATTTGATTGATCATAGGCTGCACTTGAGTTTCCATTAAAGCGCCTAAGTGCAACTCCTTGAAATTGGAAACACCAATATTGCGAATTAAACCCTCTTGAAACAAGGTAATCATGGCACGCCAAGTCTCTAAATTGAGCTTTTCCCAGTTTGGATGCTTGTAAGGACTGGCAGGCCAGTGAATCAAATAGAGATCTAAATACTCCAAATTGAGCTCACGCAAAGACTTTTTAAAAGCCTCAATAGTCTTATCATAGCCTAAAGAATCAATCCAGACCTTGGAGGTAATAAAGAGCTCTTCACGAGGAATGCCACTAGAGCTAATGGCTTGACCGACGCTAATTTCATTACCATAGAAGGCAGCACAATCAATTAAACGATAGCCACTTTGCAAGGCATATTTCACCGCTTCAAAAGTATCTTGGCCTGGAGTTAAAGCCCAAGTACCAAAACCAATGGCAGGCATACGCTGCCCTGATGGCAAGGCAAAGCCAGCCTCCTGGAGCTCTACGACTTTGGCATGAGCCGCATCTTTTAAATTCATACTCATAAATGTTTTTTTTCGGCTACCTACTTAAACAAGCCAAGCAAGGTCACGCCGCTCTCCTTTAAAAAAATAAATGGGAGAGTAGCTTTTTTAAGTTAGGACTCAATACCGCTAAGCCCTCAACTACCACATCACCATTGTTCTATCTAAGATTATGACAAGCCAAGCATTTTTGCACCATAGCAAATTCTCAACTTGTGCGCTAGGCTCAATTTTTTTTGTGCTTAAAGTGCTAGATAGCAGAGTAAAAGGTTAAATATTTTGCATTGTGCGTGATCACAAAGGCATTAGAATTGGCGATAATATGCCCCGTAATTGCAAACTAGTAGCCCAGTTAGAGCTCTAATTTACAATGCTAAGGGCAATGATGCCCTAATTGTGCTTTGTAGTTAAGTTGATAGGTGCGATCATCCGTACCTTAAAGCCTAAGCGCTTGACCCTATTTTCTAGAGGTTTTTTATGCAAACTTTTGGTGCCGATAAACGAGGTAACACTGCAACCTATATTGCAATGTGCTTATTAGTTTCGGCTGCAAGCTCTCTTTTTAACCCTGTTTTATCGCTCTTTTTTAATACCAAGCTGCACTTTAGTCCCCTCCAGATTTCTATCTTCTTTATCCTCTTGCCTATTGCCACCATTATCATTGTCCAGACAGTAGCCAAGTTCTCGGATATGGGTCTACAACGTCCTGCGATTATTTGCATTTCCTCTATCTTTGGAATTGCCAGCTCCATCATGCTCTATATGCACCCAAGCTATATAGTGCTCTGTACCATTGGTCTGCTCTTTTTAGGCTCTTATCCTGTATCTTTTCCTCAGATCTTTGCCTCTGCTCGCGAGTACTCCATTAGATATATGGGTGGCTCCATTATGTTTGCAACCTTCTTAAGATCGCTTGCCTCTCTCTCTTGGGTAGTAGGCCCACCATTATCTTATGCTATTGCCATTGGCCATAGCTTTGACATTCTCTTTATTGTTACTGCCCTTACTTTCCTAGTGGTATGCACTACTTCATTTTTCTTTTTACCTAATGTATTAGATAAGAGTATTACCAATAAGGACAATCATATTCAGTGGTGGAAAAACCGCTCAGTAATGATGCTCTTTTTAGCCATTGCCTTCTTGTTTACAGCTTTCTCCTCTTATATAACCACCATGCCTTTGTACTTAACTCAAGAGCTTCAGATGGAAGAGGGATTGCCAGGCTATATGTTAGGTTTAGCTGCCTTCATTGAAATTCCTCTCATGTTCTTAGCAGCACGTCTGTCCAAGGCCTTTGGCTTAAAAAGCGTAGTCATTGTCGGTGCGCTGGCCATGCCTGCTTTCTTAATAGCCTTTATGTACTCTACTACCTTTAATCAATTGCTCGCTAGCACTTTCTTTGCGGCTTTATATATTGCCTTTGTGGCATCCATGGGCATGGTATTTTTCCAAGAGCTCTTGCCATCCATTCCAGGTCAGGCTACCTCTTTGTATATCAATGCCTCTACTGCAGGCCAAATTGCAGGTGGTGGATTAATCTCCTTAGCTGAAAGTGGCTCTTATGTCATCATCTACCAAGTAGGCACAGCCATCTCCATGATTGGCGTATTCCTCTTATTCTTTGTTACCAAGCCACCGCGCGTCCAATAGACTCTGCCTTGCACACACGAAAAAAGGGCCATTGAGGCCCTTTTTTCATGCAGCTATTGCGGGACATATAAGTATGCTTAGCTTAATCCCACCAGAAGTACCACACTGTTGACTGTTTTAAAGCCAAAGCATGAGATGAGATAGTAATGCCCTCACTTTCTTCAATTAAAGATGGGCAAAATGCATATTGCTTAATGGCAAGGTCTTTGGCATCGCACTCTGGGACGTGACTAGTCAACTGATACTCTAAAGAATCACAGCTGACAATGGCAGGTACAGCGCCATATTTGTCATACCAGAGCTTAGAGATGGCCATGAGATTGTCATTGCTCGGACAAGCATTCCAACCTCCCATAGGCAGATAAGCAAAAATTTCATGCACTTGCTTAACTGGAATTTTGGCTAAGATTAAATGATGGGTCATATTGGTCTCATAATCCCACCACGTAAAGAGACGATCATGCGGTTCTACTGTGCCGCCAGGCTCATTTATCATGTCCTCAAAGATCCCAGGATCGCCTAGCACCTCTTGAGTAATATTAATTAAATCTCCCAAAGCCGTAGCACCGTGAGTACACTCGCTATCAAGCATGGCCTTGCGGTATTGCTCTACGCTATGGCTGTCGAAATCGTAATATTGACCTTCGTTGCTCTCATCTGAGTTCATTACCAAGGTCTCAAGCAAAGTTTCAGATGGGATAACGAAAACAGGAATAAAAGTGCCTTGCTCCTTACTTTCAGCCCAAGCCTGATTATAAGCATCGACCAAAGGTTGATCATCAATCATGGGAGCAAAATAAGTGCATGGGCAGTTCAGAAAGTTTACCACTGAGCTCACAATTGCAGTTTTTGACTCTGACATGTTTCCCCTCCATCAAAACTTAGGAAATGGATTGTGTGCATGCTATTAATATCAGTGCTTAGCATCAAGCACTAATCCGCTTTAAAGCAATAGCTTTGCATGTATTTTGCGAACTGACTCGCAATAAATGGCATGAAAAAGCCCAAACCTGCATCCATACAAGTTTGGGCCTTATTTAGCTATTTAAGTTACTCCCGCCACATCATTCGATTATGGCGTGCGCTAATTTAAAAGCCGCGACGCGAGCTACCGCCTAAACGAGGGCGTGGACGTGAATTAGAAGAAGCAGAGCGGCGCTTTGGAGATCCTAAATCAAAGCTTGGGCGGCCTGAGAAGCGATCGCGCTTGCTAGCACCTCTTGGAGAGCTTGGGCGATAGTTTACGCTATTGCCATTGATATCTCCCTTTTCATGACGATACTCTCCTTCATCCATATAAGAGAAATCATCATCACGACGACGCTCTTCTCTAAAGCGATCGGAGCGACGACGCTCTGGACGGTCACGGAAATTACGCTCACGACGTGCAGGTGGCTCTTGGGTATAGACACGTAAGTCTAAAGAACGGCCACAGACACGAGCACGGGCTAAAATCTCCATAGTCTCAGCAGGCATACCCTCAGGTAAGTCTACGGTAGAGAAGCTATCGTAAATGGAAATCTCACCAATGTACTTGCTATCAATATTAGCCTCATTGGCAATTGCGCCTACGATTTGACCAGGCTTGACGCTATCACGACGACCTACGGCTAAGCGATAACGCACCATAGAAATCTCAGGGAAATCGCGTAATGGCACAGCCTCAGCAGATGGGCCACCATGGCGACGCTCTGGGCGCTCGGAGCGCTCATCAAAGCTGCGCATCTTTGGCTCAGGAGCCGACTCATCTAATAATAAAGCTCCATCACGCTGCGCCATCTTGGCTAAAGCGGCGGCTAATAACTCAATTTCGATGGAGTCATCAGAGAGAATATCGGAGATCACCTCCATGTAATCATCTAAACCACCAGCTTCAATGGTCTCTAAAATTTGATTACGGAAGTTCTCTAAGCGACGCTTATTTACATCAGCTACAGTCGGCATACGCATTGGCTCAATGCGCTGACGGGTGACTCGCTCAATTTGACGTAAAGCACGGCGCTCACGTGGGGAGACAAATAAAATAGCCTCACCAGTGCGACCTGCACGACCAGTACGACCAATACGGTGTACATAGGACTCGGCATCATAAGGAATATCATAGTTAAAGACGTGAGTAATACGATCCACATCTAAACCACGAGCAGCCACATCAGTGGCAATAATAATGTCTAAAGAACCACTCTTTAAGCGCTCGACAATCTTTTCACGCTGACGCTGCGGAATATCACCATGTAAAGCAGCACAAGCTAAGCCACGACCTGCTAACTTATTAGCTACATCCTCAGCATCGGTCTTGGTACGTACGAAGACTAAGACAGCCTCATAAGGCTCAACCTCGAGCATACGGGTCATAGCATCGATCTTGTGCACACCAGAAACTACCCAATAGCGCTGACGCACAGTAGTAGCAGTAGTGGTGTGAGACTCAATACGTACCTCTTGTGGGTTGACTAAGTGAGCCTTGGCAATGCGACGAATGACAGGTGGCATGGTAGCAGAAAATAAGGCAGTCTGATGGTCAGATGGCACTTGATCTAAGATCCAATCTACATCATCAATAAAGCCCATGCGCAACATTTCGTCGGCCTCATCAATCACGATATGCTCGACCTCAGAGAAATCTAAACGGCCCTTTTCAATTAAGTCGATTAAACGACCAGGGGTAGCAACTACTACTTGAGCGCCATGACGTAAGCTACGAATTTGGCTCTCATAAGAAGCACCGCCATAAATAGGAGCGACGCGGAAATTGTCAATATAGTGGGCAAAACGAGAGAAGGACTCAGCTACTTGTAAAGCCAGCTCACGAGTTGGCTCTAAAACTAAAGCAAAGATATTCTTTTGGCGCTTTGGTAATTTAGACAAAATTGGCAAAGCAAAAGCAGCAGTCTTACCTGTACCAGTTTGAGCCTGACCTATCATGTCATGGCCCTCTAAGAAAGTAGGAATAGAGCGCAATTGAATTGGAGTTGGCTGCTCAAAGCCCTCATGCTTAATAGCCTTTAATACAGCTTCACTCAAGCCTAAGCCATCAAAGGTCACAACCTCGTCATCATCAGAGCCCTCTAATAAAGTGCTCTCTTGGACTTCATCTTCATCGCTTACCATCTCAGAGTCGTTCTCATCTAACTCACTGCCCTCACTTACATTATTCCATGGGGTGGCAGCTTGAGTGTCTAAAGACTCTTTATCTTCAGTAGCATAAGGGAAATCGGTGTCTAAAGACTCATCATCTTCGCCTTGTAATAATAAGCTCTCTTGGGCACCAGTGCTTTGGGCAACAGAGGAGTAAATGCTCTTATGGCTAGATGCTCCGTGCTCATTAGTGGAGTTATTAGCCTCAAGCTCAAGCATATCCTGCTCTTGATTAAATTCAGACATTATTTTTCTTCAACCGTAAAATATTGCAATTGATCTTGATAGTTTGTACCAGTCAAAGCCCCGTGCTTTTAACTATCAAAAATCGCTAATGCTCACAAAATGCCCCTACAGCGCCCCATTATCAGATCTAACGTGCCCGTAAGCTCACTTTTCCTGAGCCCTCTTCATTTATTAAATAGCCTTACTTGAGACTATGTAATTTCAGGCGAAAACCCACCTGAGAGCAAACTAACTTTCCTAAACGCTCTTTAACTCGGTACAAGGTCGATAGCAGAATAATCAAACAACCAACTACAATGGCGCAGCGCTACAACCAAACAAGATACAAGCGCCTTAACCTACATTACTATCACTCAGAGCGTGCTTAACAAAACTTAATTTAGACATCCTATAAATGACTAAATACTTACCATTGGGCTCACTTATTATTAACCTAGACTTAGAACTAGCAGTAAATTTGGCTTTTGAAAATCTTTGTGATAAATGAGCTACAAGTATTTAGCGCGTGCCTATTATACAGGCTAAAAGAGCAATCAAGAAATTTAATTTGCAAGATATTTAAGCCATTGAAGCTTCCAGTGCGTGCACCAAAGAGAGACTTACCTCGAGCTTTTGTTAACTAGCTATTGGTTCTCTATTGCTTTTTGGGGCTACAATACTAGCTTTAAGGTCTATCACCATCCATCCTAGATGGATACAATTTAGATCTTTTATTACACAGTACTCTTGAGCTAATCCCAACTCAAAAGCACTAAGAGTCAAGCGGTGCAATTACCAAGGTGGCAGGTCGCTGCTTTCATTGTATCGTTGCTATTCCTATGCACCTAACCAAATGTTAAGGACGATTATGAGCGATATCTATCCACAAAATCCCCAACTCTTCACCCTTACTAATGCCCAAGGCATGCAGGTTGTCGTTATGGACTGGGGTGCAACTATCCACTCTATTAAAGTCCCTGTAGGTGAGGGCAAGCTCCGTGAGGTCATCATTGCTCCCAAAGAGCCAACTGATTATCACAAGCAATATTGCTACATGGGCGCAACTATTGGTCGTTATGCAAACCGCATTGATAAGGGCACCTTTGAAGCCAATGGCAAGACCTACACTGTAGGCGGCGGTAAGGATGTAGTATTACACGGCGGTGAAGTAGGCTTTGATAAGTGCCGTTTTGAGCTCGTAGAGTCTAGCGCTAATACTTTAGTATTGAAGCACCACTCTCCTGATGGCGATGAGGGCTTCCCTGGCAATTTTGATTTAACCGTAACTTATACGTTAGCAGACGATGGCGCTTTAAATATTGATTATGTTGCCACCTGCGATCAAGAGTGCCCTGCTTGCATTACCAACCACTCTTATTTCAACTTAAATGGCTATCACTCCAAAGTCTTAGGCCATACTGCTCAATTTAATGCAGAAAATATCTTAGTTATCGACTCCCGCGCCATCCCTACTGGCGAGGTCTATGATGTCACCAAGCGTACTGATAAGGTAGATAATTTCAACTTCTTAGAGCCTAAGAAGCTGGCCAATAGCATCGCTGATTTTGAGGGCGATGAGAACATGAAGTACACTGGCGGCTATGACCATGCCTTTATTATCAAGGACTTTGGTGATGAGAAGACCCCTTGTGTTAGCATCGTAGGTGAGAGCGTTGAGGGCAAGCAAGTAAAGCTTGAGGTCTTTACTAACTATCCTGCCTTCCAGTTCTACTCTGGTAATGCCATTAACCAAGGCACTCCAGATGTAGCCATTGCTCGTGATGACGGTGAGGCCTATGGCCCACATGATGGCTTTGCTATTGAGCCAGAGTTCTTCCCAGATGCTCCACACTTAGATAAGTTCAAGGAGCATAACCCAATGGTAAGCCCAGACAAGCCATTAAAGCGCTTTATCACTTACAAATTTACAGCTATCTAAAAACATCAAATTTGCTTTACAAGGCAGCTCCTATGAGCTGCCTTTTTTCTATTGTCATTCCTAGAACTCATCGGCACTGGATACTATGCCATCTGAGCTGGAATTTAAGATGACCTCACTTTGGCAGATGACGGCCACGCCTAGGGCAAACTCGACACGCCATTGAGGGATGCGATTGCGCTGCGCTAGGTTCTTGGTATAGGTTTTTAAAGCCTCATAATATTGCGTCCACAGCTCATTTAAAGAGCTCAATTCTCTGGCCTCTTTACTGGAGACCTTGGCAATAGCGCCTATAGTTTTGCGCACATCGCTATGGTAGCTTTCATAGTAATTATTGTGCTCGTAGGCACAAATATCACTATCGCGGCTGGAAATGCATTTGCTAAGTAAGAAGTAATCGCCAAAGCCATAGCTCTTGTACAAAGATAATAAAGTTAAGGATAAGCTTGAGCGCAAGTGCTCTGAGAGCGCCTCTTGTCCTTCTAAATGATGGAACGAAGACTTATGCCAAGCCTGCACAAAGGCGCTCCAACGCTCTTGGAGGCGTTTATAATCTTGATTGAGCATACCCAAATTGCGCAGATCATTATTAATGCTGTGCACGCAATCACTGCTGGCAAAGAAAAACTGCTCCCCATTGACCCCCTCAAAGACTGAGCAGCGCACTTCTAAAGGCTCTTTGGTAGTAGGCTTGCCATTAGTGCCTTGTACAAAGGCATATTTAGGGCGCAAGTGCAAAGACTCAGGATAGCCAGCTAAACGCCAAATACGCATGAGCATTTGTCTATAGAGCACAGGACGGATAGCTTGGGCCTTGCCAATGGGCGGCAAGATTAAACTTAATTTTTGATAGAACTGATGCCAAGCACTAATGGCATCAATGGCATTTTGATGTGGCGATAAAAAGCCAGTAAAGCGCCGTAAGAGCACCGAGGCATATTTGATAGTCTCAAGCTCATAGCGATTATCCATAATATACAGGAAGGTCGATGGGTCTTCTTTGAGCTTTAAGATCTCATAATAGCTTTGAGGATATTGAGTAATTGGGCTATTGCTAAAGAGCGAGAATAAGGTGAGGTAATAATCAAAGTCATCGAGCGCACGATCGACTTGTTTAAAGTCCATGCGCGCTGCATCCACTAGCACATTATTCCACAGCATGACATAGCGCTGATATGCGCCTGTAGGATCTTGAAAGAGCTCAGGCAAAAAGGATAAGGAGAGCTTGCCTTGCTGCTCTAAAATATTATCTAAAGCTAACTTACATTGCTTGCTGGGTTCAAAAAAAGGCATGGCATCTACATCATGAATGCTCGTGACCAGCCCATTGACGACTTTGGTATGCTCTTTATCCTCATGTTTGAACTTTAAGCACAAGCTCTCTAAGCTTGTCTGCTCACTGTTATTAAAGCCCTGACGGGGCCATAAGATACCCGAGAGCAATTGTAAACTGCTCTTAAAGTTTTGGCTCTCTTGTAAAATCACACACGATTTGGCTACCTCTTGGAGCACAACATCGGCTTTATGCATGGAAAAAGATAAGACAGGCGGGATATTTAAATAAGCAGCGTCTTCTTTGGTAAATTCAAGCTCAAAGTTAGGACTATCAGGCAAGGTGATTAAAAAAGCCGTACCCACCTGAAACTCTAAAGCATTGTCATTAATTTCTGCATACACATGGGTCACACCCCCATCGACATTGAGCTTGACGGGAATAATGCCTGAAGCATTATGCTTTTTAGGCAAGAGCACGCTCATACGAAAAGCATAAGGCTGCTCTTTAGAGCACAGCACGATTTGCAGCTGTACCTGCTCTTTAGTATTGACAAAGGCAGCGACCTCGGCGCCTCCATAAGCATAATCAAGGCGCCCTGCCTGCCAAGTATCAAAGCCAATACCTTGGGCATTAACAGGATTAGCGAGCAACAAAGAGGAGAGGACCAGCGCGAGGCGCACTAAGCGCACGAGCTTAGGCTTTAAGGGCAAGGCCCTTAAAGCCAGATAAGTAAGCTGAGCTAACCAGAAGACGCACTGCATGATGAACTACCGAGGAGCTAAGTAATAAGTAGCACCCTATCCTTGCATGAGCACCTAGCGCTTAAAGCGAGCAATCACCTTAGCATCTAGGAGATGGCAGGATTGGTGCCTGCTTTTTTAATAGTACAAGATCCTAATAGAGCTGCTATTTTGTGAGCTTAGTTAACTCACATTCTTAGCATGCGCGTGGGGTATATGACATAGATTAAAGGCAGTTTAGCTTTTAGTGCAAGACATCAAAATCTTTGCTCAAGGCCAGCAAGGTTAATTGCTTAGTCTTAGTGGCTTTGGTGCGATTGAAGGACACTACTAAAGTATAGAGAACTTCGCAGACATGGATTTGTGCAGTTAAAGTAGCAGCGCTATCGCCTTGTAAGGCACCTTCTTCATTACCATTGAAAATTACATAGTCAGCCATCTTAGCAATGGTGCCAACAGGATTATTAGTAATGGCCACAGCCAAAGCACCTGTCTCCTTACCAATGGCAAAGGCCTTGATGGTTTCATAGCTGCCGCCTTTTTGTGAGAGGGCAATAACCACATCAGAAGGGCCTAACATGGCCAAAGAAGTATACATAAAGTGGCTCATGGACTCAGAACTAGCATCAATACCTATACGGCAAAGCTTGTTCTTTAAGAATAAGGCACTTAAGCAAGAGTTACCCACACCAATAATAAAAACTTTGCGCGCTTTGAAAATTGCATCAGCTACTGGATATAACACGCGCTCATCTAAATTATGAATATTCTCATTTAAAGAGTGCACGATTGCAATCTTGAGCTTCTTGGCAATCACATCATGGCTATCGCCTTCGGCAATATTAGAATCTAAGATTTGCTCTTCTAATTGCTGAGCTTTACCTGCCGTCTCCTTGACTAATTCAATTTGAAATTCTTTAAAGCCTGGGAACTTTAAGGTCTTAGCTAAACGAATCACAGTTGCTTCACCGACTCCAGCAGCATTAGCAATATCAGTGACGTTTTTTACTATGACTTCATCAGGACTAGAGAGAATATAGTGCGTTAGGCGCTTGAGCGCAAAAGGCAGGTCAGCCTCCACAGCGCGTAGCGTGCTTAGAATTTTGCCACTAACATTGTTAGGGATGTTCAACTTACTCATATATAGATCCTTAAATTCATTCTTTAAAGCTTAGAACATAGCAGCACACTATTAATGAGTAAGGCGGCAGCATAATAAGTCTGCTGTACTTAACTTAATATAGTAGCGATCACAATAAAGTTTCACGGCCTAGGGCATGAAAGCGTTATTTCAAATAATATAAGGCTCTGCCTGTGCATCAGCATGCCCTAAAATATAAGGTAAATTTGTTGCTAGTAATCTATTTGCAATATGTTCTAGCCTCTTTAAGAGGCAAGCTTACTTTTTTGTAAAAGACATCAATTACTGTGGTGTTATTGGCTATAGCCATAGTACGGCTATGATCACCCTCCATCCTAAGAGCCATATCAACACCACTCGCTCTAGGATCACACACTACTTCTGAAAACAACTACTTATATATGTAATATCCTACTCTATTAGATAAGGATTTTTAAACTTAAGTTTCAATTTTCGTGAAATTTTGCTCTAAGTATAATTTCTTGTTTAAGTCCCTTATTTATCGAGCAAAAACGTAAAAAAGATCAAAAAACTCTGGCAAAACTACACTGAAATTACATTCCAAAAGTGTGAAATTTTAGAGAAAAACTCTACAACTTGCTAGTCAAACAGTACAAATAAGGCATTTATAGATACTTAAGCCTATTTGAGCGAACTATCTATCAGCTTAAAACTCTACAATACTGACAGAAAGTGCCTTGAGCGCACATTTAAGCACTCTAAAGAGCATACAAGCATACAAGTGAAAGGAAACAAGTTGAGTGAAATTTTGCTCCAAATCACAAAGAATGAAGCTCAAATTTTGAGCAAAGCTAGGTAGAATCAGGCTTGACTATTTTTATCGCTTTTTACAAGCACCAATCGCCTATAAATCGCTATTTATCATCATCTCGTGATGTAGATCGCAAAATTTACTAGCTCCAATTGTGAAAAATTTTTCTTTCATTATCATTAAACATGAAATTTAACTCCAACTTATTAACTTTTAGCCTTTGTTTGACTATCCAACTATCCCAATATCCCTCAGTTAAGCAAAGAACGTAAGTCTGTTTAGTGCAAGCAGCAACATGTACTAAAGAGAAAATGCTTTTAAAGTTCAGCAATCTTGGAGTTTGCGTTTTTAGGAGTTTTTGTCTATGAAGATTAAGCATTTAGCTGCCGCCTTAGCTTTAGGCGCAATGGCCACCACCTCAGCATTCGCTGCTGCTTTACCAGATACCCCAGTTCCATTTAAGTCTGGCGCTGGTGCTATGAATGATGGCGTTATCTACATTGGTTTAGGTACCGCTGGTCAAGACTGGTACAAGTTAGACACTAAGGCAGAAAGTCCAAAGTGGGAGGCAATTGCTAAGTTCCCTGAGGCTGCCCGTGATCAGGCTCAAGCTGTTGCTTTAAACAACAAGATCTATGTGTTTGGTGGTTGTGGCAAGATTAACTCTGACATTACCTCTGTTTCCAATGAGGTTTTCGAGTATGATCCAGCAACTGACACTTGGACAAAGCTTTTAACTCGCTCACCAATCGGCCTCACTGGTCACACCGTAGTAAGTGCCGATGGCAAGAATGCTATTGTAATTGGTTCTGTTAATAAGGAAATCTTTGATGGCTTCTTCTCTGACTTAGATTTTGCAGCTAAGGCAGATGATAAGGCATTATCCGCCAAAATTAACGCTGATTACATTGGCAAGCCTGTAAAAGACTACTTCTTCAATAAGGCTGTTTTACAGTACGATCCTCAAGCAAACCTCTGGACCAACTTAGGTGACTTACCATACTTTGGTACCGCAGGTTCTGCTGTTGCTGTTGACCCACAAGATCACAGCGTATTTGTAGTAAACGGCGAGCGTAAGCCAGGCTTAAGAACCAGCACTACCGTTGAGTTCACCGTTGAGAATGGCGCCGCTAAGTTCGTTCAAACTCCAGACCTCATCCCTGCTAAGGGCGAAAAGGTACAAGAAGGTGTAGCAGGTGCTTTCTCTGGCTACTCCAACGGTACTTTAGTAGTAGTTGGTGGTGCTAACTTCCCTGGTTCTACCGTAGCTTATGCCAACGGCAAGAACTTTGCTCACGAAGGCTGCACCAAGACTTGGCGAGATGAGATCTTCACCTATGCAAACGGTGCTTGGACTCACGCAGGTGACTTAGCTACCCCACTTGCTTATGGTGTAAGCATCCAAAACGGCGACGAGATCATCTTAGTTGGTGGCGAGACCACTGGTGGTAAGGCTACTACTGATGTAATCACCGTTTCCGTCAAGGATGGCAAGGTCGTTACTGAATAACAACCCGCTTATTTAGCTTTTTATTGAAATTTAAAACTTACGTTTAGGATTAAAAATGCGCTTATCTAAAATCGCTTTGGGATTAGGTTTAGCAGCTGTTACTGCTTTCACCGCCGCTAACGCCGCTAAGATCACTGTTGACTACCGTCACGAGTACCGTACTGAGTACGGCGAGAACTTCGACCGTATTTGCTTCATCGGTGCTTTAGACAATGGTGTTGGCTTCTATGTTGACTCCTCTGTAAAGTCTGGCTCTGAGCGTCCTAACGCAGCGAAAGACACCACTCCTGATGGCTACGAGAAGGGCCAATGGGGCGACTTCGCTGCTAACGCTGTTGAGATGTCCCTCTGGTACGGTTACAAGATTGGTAACTTCACCATCACCCCTGGTATCATCACTGAAACTGCTGGCCAGACCGCTTATAAGCCATACTTACGCTTACAGTACAACACTGATTTTGGTCTCTGGTTTGCTGTTCGTCCACGTTATGACTATGCTCGTAACGATGACAACAAGGGCGACTACAAGACCGCTCGTATTGATGCTTGGGTAGGCTATAGCCACGGCAACTTTGGCGTTAACTACAACTACACCCACATGTGGGCTCTTAACGACGAAGCTGATGGCAGCACTCGTTTAATGTATGATGGCAAGGACAACAACTACGAGCAGAACTTAGCCTTCAACTATCGTATGGGCCAGTGGAATCCATACTTTGAAATCGGTGACATGTCTGTTGCTGGCAACCGTGACGACCGTCAGTTACGTTTCCGTGCTGGTATCCAGTACACCTTCTAATTGCAAAGCGTAATACGATAATTACCTTTGATAAGGCCTGCTAAGGCAGGCCTTTTTCGGCCCTAGCAGCGCAAGTTGCTAGGGCCGATTCAAGCAGTTGTTAAAAACTTGTCCATCTTGTGTAAGGTGCACAATTTTTTACCCGCTGTGTGTTTAAGAAAATAGCTCTAATACTAGCCTAATATTAGAGTAGTTGTGCGGGTTATATCTAAGTTGCTCAAGCAAGGTTAGCTCTTCTTTTTAATGCATAATTTTCTTGTTGCAATGTAGATTTAGCTGAGGTTGTATCATGCTTTTTGAACAGTTTAAGAACAAGTTAATCATCTCCTGCCAAGCCTTACCAAATGAGCCATTACATAGCTCTTTTATCATGGGCCGTATGGCTTTAGCTGCCAAGCAGGTAGGTGCTGTTGCAATCCGTTGCCAGTCCGTAGACGACATTGTTGAAATTAAGAAGGTAACTGGCCTCCCAGTTATCGGCCTTATCAAGCAAAACTACGACGACAGCGAAATCTATATCACCCCAACCAAGAAAGAAGTCCAGGCTTTAATTGATATTGGCTGTGAGGTTATTGCTTTAGACGCAACTATGCGTAAGCGTCCAAACGACGAGAAGTTAGAAGATCTCGTTAAGATGATTCGTGATGCAGGCCTCTTAAGCTTAGCTGACATCTCTAACGACGAAGAAGCTCACAATGCCGAGAAGATTGGTTTTGATGCTATCTCTACCACTTTATCTGGCTACACCCCATACACTCCAAAGTTACATGGCCCAGACTTAGGTTTAGTTGCTCGCTTAGCTGCAACTTGCAAGATTCCTGTCTTTGCAGAAGGCCGCATCAACACCCCAGACGACTTACGTTTAGCTTACGAAGTTGGCGCTTACGGTGCTATCGTTGGTTCTGCTATTACTAGACCTCAAGTTATTGGCCAGTGGTTCATCGATGCCTTACCAAAGGCCGAATAAATCACAGTCCCTTTTGCAAAGTTGGCTAAGGGTATAGCGCCTTTAGCAAGTAAATTTATCTTTAGCAAACTCTCAAGCTTCAATTAGCTCAGATCCTCAAAACCAAGAGCTCTTAAAATTTTTGTCAGTTTGCTTGCCTTATTGATAATCAGTGGAGATTTAACAATGGCTTACAAGAAGATCGGCGGTATTTATTCTGCTCTCTTAACCTCTTTTGACAAGGATGGCAACATCAACGAGGCTGGCGTTCGTCAGTTAGTTCGTCACAATATCGACCACAACAAGGTTGACGGTTTATATGTTGGTGGTTCTACTGGTGAGAACTTCTTATTAAGCACTGCCGAGAAAGAGCAGATCTTCAAGATCGTTAAGGACGAGGCCAAGGATCAGTGCCAATTAATCGCCCAGGTTGGTTCCTTAAATATTAAGGAGTCCGTACAGTTAGCTAAGTTAGCTACCGATTTAGGCTACGACTCTTTATCCGCTGTAACTCCTTTCTACTACAAGTTCTCCTTCAACGAGATCAAGGATTACTACAACACCATCTTAAAGGATGTTGACAATCAGATGGTTGTTTACTTCATCCCATTCTTAACTGGTGTAAATATCACTGTTGATCAGTTCAAGGAGTTATTTGCTAACGAGAAGATCACTGGCGTTAAGTTCACCGCTGGCGACTTCTACTTATTAGAGCGCTTCCGCAAGGCTTTCCCAGAGAAGGTATTATTCGCTGGCTTCGACGAGATGATGTTACCTGCAACCGTTTTAGGTGTTGACGGCGCTATCGGCTCTACCTTCAACGTAAACGGCTTACGTGCTCGTGAAATCTTCGAGGCTGCCAAGGCTGGCAATATCGCTAAGGCCTTAGAGGTTCAGCACGTAACTAACGACTTCATCTCTGACGTATTAGGCAACGGCTTATACGGCACCTTAAAGATCTGCTTACAAGAAGCAGGTGTTGACGCAGGCTTCTGCCGTCAGCCAATGGGTGGCTACTCCGATGAGATGATTGAGAACGCCAAGAAGATCTACCACAAGTACTTCTAATTAGTCCTCTATCTTACCTAAGGCCAGCCTAAATTTAGGTAATGAGCCTTAAAACATAAAGCCTCCAAACTTTTTCCTATGCTCTAAGTTTGGGGGTTTTAGGCATATCATGCCAAGATTTCTAAGTGGGCATTATTTTTTTTAATGTCTGCTAGCAAGCAGCGCAAGCTGCAAACCGAACCACACACACTCTAGCCCCTTTAAGGAGCAACATCCTGCGGGGGCTATTTTAAGTGGCCAAGATTACGACTTAATTTCAAGTCGCAATATAACGACGAGAGTCGTGACAATTTCATCCCATTTAGGGTCATGGATCAGATCGAGCGCTTTATCTTCCATAGGCGTACTTTTCTGCCATGCGATCCCTTAGTCTTCTTCAAGATGAGTTTTTGAGGTTTTGTTTTATGACTGAAGAGCTACACGGTTTTACATGGATTGATACCACCGTGTTGGTCGTCTATATGATAGGCGTGCTTTTAGCAGGTATTTACTTCTCCAAGAAGGAAATGAAGGGTAAGGAATTCTTCAAGGGTGACGGATCTGTGCCTTGGTGGGTTACTTGCGTATCCATTTTCGCAACCTTACTTTCCCCAATTTCATTCTTAGCCTTAGCAGGTAACTCCTACGGCGGTACTTGGATGCTTTGGTTCGCCCAGCTCGGTATGATTATCGCCATTCCATTAACTATCCGTTATTTCTTACCAGTTTACGCTAAGCTCGATATCGATACTGCTTATCACTACTTAGAGATCCGCTTCCAGTCCCCAGCCTTACGTGTATTGGGCGCTGTAATGTTCGTGCTCTTCCAGTTAGGCCGTATGTCCATCGTTATGTACTTACCTTGCGTTGCTTTAGCAAGCTTAACTGACATCAGCGTAGACGTATTAATCATCGCTATGGGTGCTATCGCTATTGTGTACTCCTATACTGGTGGTTTAAAGGCTGTGCTCTGGACCGACTTCATCCAAGGCGTTATCTTAATCGGTGGTATTACCTTAACCTTATTCTATATCATCTACAAGTTAGATGGTGGTATGGCCGACGTAACTGCCTCCTTAACCACTGGCGGTCGCTTCTTAGCTGACCACGAGAAGTGGATGGATTGGACCAACTTATTAGGCACCTCTGTAGTAATCACCTTAGTTGGTGGCGGTTTAAGTACTTTCTGTTCCTACATCTCCTCTCAGGACGTTGTACAGCGTTTCACCACTACCACTGATGTTAAGCAGTTAAACAAGATGACCATCGGTAACGGTGTTCTCTCCATCTTCTGCGCATCCGTATTCTACATGGTTGGTACCGCTTTATACCTCTACTACCAACAGAATCCAGAGTTAATTACTGAGACCTTCCGTCACTCACAAGATAAGGTATTCGCATACTTCTTAACTTATGAGCTCCCAGTTGGTATCACTGGTATCATCTTAGCCGCCTTATACGCTGCTTCCCAGTCCACCTTATCTACTGGTATTAACTCTGTTGCTACCTCTTGGGTTATGGACATCCAGACCAAGATTACCCCTAATATGGACTATGCTCGTCAGACCAAGATTGCTCAGTACATCTCCTTAGCAATCGGTATCTTCGCAATCTTAGTTGCTATGTACTTAGCTCGCTTAGATGTGAAATCCGCTTACGAGTTATTCAACTCCTTCTTAGGTCAAGCCTTAGGTGCATTAGCTGGTGTATTCGTATTAGGTGCTTTCACCCGCAAGACCACTGCTTTAGGTGCATTTGCTGGCTTCGTAGCTGCAACCTTATTCGTGTTCTACTGCAAGTACAACGTACCAAGCATCTCCTTCTGGATGTACGCTTTCATCGCTATCGTTGTAACCTTAATTGTTGGTATCGTAGTTTCTAAGATTCAGGCAGCCGCTACTGGCAAGACCTTCGAGGCCCCTGAAGGCTCTACCTACTTAAGTGCTACCAAGTAATTAAGTAAAGTTTGTAATAACAAACGAACCAAATCATAGAAAATAACCTACAATAAGCAGGGCCTTGGCCCTGCTTTTTTTATTTGAGTAGTCCTTGTACTACTTTAAAGGACGTAATATGCAGCAAGATTTATACGTACTTATCGATATCGGCGGCACTGCAATTAAGCACGGTATCGCAACTATTGATGGTACTTTATTAGCTCGTGGTGAAATGCCAACTGAAGCCAAAGAAAAAGGCGGTCCAGGCATTGTAGAGAAGGTTAAGAACATTACCCGCGAAGCTTTAGATAAGCATGGCGATGCCATCAAGGGTGTAAGTATTTCCACAGCAGGCATGGTTGACCCAGAGTTAGGCAAGATTGTTTACTCCCTACCAGATGCCATCCCTAACTACACTGGCACCAACTACAAGGAAATCATTACCCAAGAGTTCTCCTTACCTTGCGAAGTTGAAAATGACGTCAACTGCGCTGCTTTAGGCGAGATGTGGTTAGGTGCAGGCAAAGGCTGCCACAGCGTCTTTTGCATGACCATTGGTACCTCCATTGGTGGTGCTATGATTTGCAATGGCAAGTTAATTAGTGGTGCCTCTAACTCCGCTGGTGAAATTGCTTATATGCGCGTACCTGGCGGTATGCTCCATGAGCTGGCATCCACTACTCATTTAGTTAAGTACTATGCTCAATTACGCAACGAGGACATCTCCAAGGTAAATGGCATTCGTATTTTCAATGAGGCAGAAAGCGGCGATGAGATTGCCATTAAGGCCATTGATGAGTTAATCGAGCACTTAGCTGATGGCATTACCAATGTAGTCTCTGTCCAAAACCCACAAGCAGTTATCTTAGGTGGCGGCATTATGGCTCGTGACGAATACTTACGCCCACGCATTGAAGCTGCTTTAAAAGAGAGATTACGTGACATCGTCTATCGTGCTACCCGCGTTGAATTTGCCTCCTTACGCAATGACGCAGGCATGTTAGGCGGTTTCTATAATTTCAAGCAACGCCGTGGCTTAAGCGCTCTTATCTAAACGGGCTTATAAGACACTTGCAAAGGTCCCTCTAGAGAGCTAGAGGGGTCTTTATTTTGCGCAAAAAAAGAGGCACTACCTATAAGAGCAGTGCCTCTTTTTTAATTTCCACACACTTAAGGCCTTACCTTAAGCTCTATTTCCTATTTGCTCTTAGAACCTAAGGTACTACCTAAAAATCAATTATTTTACAGCTACCTTCACAACAACCTTAACTACGTCTACTGGCTTGCCTTGGTAAGCAATACGTGGTTGGTGGCCTTCCTCTGGTGGAACGATAGCGAACTCACCTGGCTTTAAGGTTACAGAGGTATAAACCTCAGGAGTGCTTAAGTAAACCATATCACTGGCAGGATCTTCTTCGGTTACTTCGCAGTCCTTGCGGAGGCAGACGTTGAAAGACTCAACACCCTGAGCTAAGTACTGGATATCGAAGTAGTCGTTGTGAGCCTCGAAGCGAATAGCCTCAAAAGGAACGGTGGTGTAGCGCTGCACTAAAGCAAAAGCGCCCTCACAGATGTCATAACGACCATTCTCAAGCTTGGTGGCGTCGTTGTTCTTTAACCACTCAATGCTCTTGGCAAATTTCTCAGATAAGTAATCGTACTTAGTAGCAAGCTCAAGGGAAGTAGCTAACATGGAATGTGCTCCTATTTTCATGGTGTGGGAAGAGAGGACAATCACTCTCTTCAATATAATGAGATTATTGTACGACTAAAGCGCTTTGAGGAATAGCCCTAAACTCACAAAAAAAGCCCCGTCAGGCCAAAACCTGCGGGGCTTTTTTATGTGTTAGGAGGCTAAGCTCCCAATCTTGGGCTAGCTATTAACCGCCGAAGTTATCGAAGAGGATGTTCTCGTCTTCAACACCTAAGCTGTGAAGCATGTTCACACAAGACTTGGTCATCATTGGAGGACCACACATGTAGAACTCGCAATCTTCTGGATTCTTGTGGTTCTTTAAGTAGTTCTCATAAAGAACATTGTGAATGAAGCCAGTTGCGCCAGTCCAGTTATCCTCTGGAAGAGGCTCAGATAAAGCTAAGTGCCAAGTAAAGTTTGGATGCTCCTTAGCTAACTGATCGAACTCGTCTACGTAGAAAGCTTCCTTCATGGAACGAGCACCGTACCAGAAAGAAATGCGACGCTTAGAGTCAAGACGCTTTAACTGATCGAAGATATGAGAGCGCATTGGGGCCATACCAGCACCACCACCGATGAAGACCATCTCATTGTCAGTCTCACGAGCAAAGAACTCGCCGAATGGACCAGAGATAGTAACCTTATCACCAGGCTTTAAGCTCCAAATATAGGAGGACATGATACCTGGCTTGATTTCCTTCAACTGACGGAGAGGAGGGGTAGCAATACGCACATTGAGCATAATGAGACCCTTCTCATCTGGGTAGTTAGCCATGGAGTAAGCACGAATGGTAGGCTCATCAACCTTGGAAACCAAGTCAAACAAGCCAAAGTGCTCCCAATCAGCACGATACTGCTCTGGGATATCAAAATCCTTGTAATAAACAGTATGGGCTGGAGCTTCGATCTGGATGTAACCACCAGCGCGGAATGGAACTTCCTCGCCCTCTGGTACACGCAGACGTAACTCTTTAATAAAGGTTGCTACGTTATCATTAGAGATAACTTCGCATTCCCACTTCTTAACGCCAAAGATTTCAGCTGGTAACTCGATCTCGCAGTCGCCCTTTAAGGTAACCTGGCAAGCTAAACGCCAGCCTTCACGAATTTGACGCTTGGTAAAGTGAGAGTACTCAATAGGTAAAACGTCACCGCCACCCTTGGTAACCTTGACCTTACACTGGCCACAAGCACCACGGCCACCGCAAGCTGAAGAAACGAAGATACCCTTATCGGATAAATCGTTTAAGAGCTTGGTACCAGCCTGGCACTTAAAGCCTAAGGAATCATCGCCATTAACACCAATGGTGATGTCTCCTGAATTTACTAAGAAGCGCTTAGCAATGAGGATCAAAGCAACTAAAACAGCTACTAAGACCACAAACATCACAACGCCTGAAACGATTGTAAACATGCTTACCCCTTAGAGCTGAATGCCTGAGAAGGACATGAAGCCAATAGCCATTAAACCAGAGGTGATGAATACTAAGCTTAAGCCGCGTACACCTGCTGGAGCATCAGAGTACTTTAAGCGCTCACGAATAGCGGATAAAAGTACTAAGGCAATGGCCCAAGAGCTACCAGAACCGAAAGCGTAAACTACGGATTCTGCGAAGTTGTACTCACGCTGAACCATGAAGGATACGCCTGCGAAGATAACGCAGTTTACAGTGATTAAAGGCAAGAAAATACCTAAAGCACTGTAAAGAGACGGTACAAACTTGTCTAAGAACATTTCTAAGACTTGTACTAAAGCTGCAATAACGCCGATGTAGGTAATGAAGCTTAAGAAAGAAAGATCAAGACCTTCAACTAAAGCATTTGGCTTTAATACGTAGGCATTTACCAAGTTATTAACTGGTACAGCCAACATTTGCACCATGATAACGGCAGCGCCTAAGCCTGCAGAGGTAGTAACCTTCTTGGAAACGGCCAAGAAAGTACACATACCTAAGAAGAAGGCTAAAGCCATGTTCTCGATGAAGATACTCTTAACGAGCAGAGAAAGATAATGTTCTAACATCTTTATTAATCCTCTCTGTGAGTCTCGTACTCAGGCTGCTCAACTAAGTCCTTACGGAAGGTCTTAACAACCCAAATTAATAAGCCGACTAAGAAGAAGCCGCAAGGTGGCATTACGAGCAAGCCACAAGGAACGTACCAACCACCGTTATTGACAGTCTCTAATAAGGTGATACCGAACCAAGAGCCAGAACCGAAGATCTCACGGATGGTGGCGATGGTGCATAATACCAACATATAGCCAAGACCGTTACCAATACCGTCTAATAAAGAGGTCATTGGTGGGTACTTAAGAGCAAAGCCCTCAGTACGACCCATAACGATACAGTTAGTAATAATCAGACCAACGTATACGGATAACTGCTTGGAAAGATCATAGGCAAAAGCCTTTAAGACCTGGTCAACCAAGATTACTAAAGAAGCAATAATGGTCATCTGAGCAATAATACGTACCGAGCTTGGAATATAGTTACGGGTAAAAGAAACTGCTAAGTTTGCAAGAGCACACACGCAAGTTACAGAAATACCCATAACAAAAGCTGTCTTCATAGAGGAAGTAACAGCAAGGGAGGAACAGATACCTAGAACCTGCACCATCACTGGGTTATTAGCGATGAGCGGATCTAAGAGTACCTCTTTCCAAGTAGGAGTCTTAGCGTCACTCATTTAGAGCTCCCCCTTACGAAGATTGTCTAAGAAGGCCTTGTATGCAATATTGAACCAGTAGTTGGCAGCATTATCTACGCCACGAGCGGTTAAAGTTGCACCAGTAAGACTATCTACGTCGTAGTCCTTGCCCTCACCATTGTGATCTGGAGTCTTGGTAATGTTGAAACCACGGCTGCCGTCTTCACGGGTGATCTTCTTGTCAACCCATAAAGCCTGCCAACGTGGATTATCAATTTCACCACCTAAACCTGGGGTCTCACCGTGGCTATAGAAAGTTACAGCCTTCATGGTGTTACCGTCGGTATCTACAGCTAAGTAGCCGTATACGGTTGACCAAAGAGCCTGACCATAGAATGGAAGAATGTAGCGTACTACATTGCCTTGCTCATCCTTGGAGAGGTATACAGGCATAACCTTAGTACGGGTACGAATGCCAGCAAAGTCTTCCTCAGCAGGAATAGCTACGTTGTAAGCTGGATCCTTAGCTAAAGATTGGAAATTGAAGCTGTCAGCCTTGTTCTCTGGATCGTCGATGAACTTGCCAGTCTCAAGGTCTACTAACTTGGCCTCAATGTGAGCCTTATAAGTTGCAGCAACAGTGCCCTTAATATCAAAACCAGAGACACGTAAGATGTTTACCTGACGGTCATTGGCAATTGCGGCCTGTTGGAATGGACCTAATGCAACTACAGCACTGGATACTACTACCGAGCAAACTAAGCAGAAGCCGATAATAACAACGAAAGTGCCGAATACGGAGTCTTTATTGAGCTTAAGCACGGGCAAGTCTCCTCTTGATGTTGCGGTTGGTTGCTAAGTAGTCGAACAATGGAGCCCAGCAGTTAGCAAACAAGATGGCAAGCATCATGCCTTCTGGGTAAGCAGGGTTTACGACACGAACTAGAACCACCATGACACCGATTAAGATACCGAATGCCCACTTACCGCCATTGGTGAAAGCAGAGGACACAGGGTCGGTAGCCATAAATACAGTACCGAAAGCAAAACCACCTAATACTAAGTGCCAAATGAAGGTCATTGAGAACATGTAATTGGTGTCAGAGCCTACGGCGTTGAAGAGAGATGAACATACAAAAGCGCCGAGTAATACACCAGCCATGATACGCCAAGAAGCGATACCTAAAGCTAGGATCATAACAGCACCAACGATGATCATTAAGGTAGAGCCTTCGCCTAAAGAACCAGGGATGTTACCTAAGAAAGCGTCCATCCAAGTGATCTTTTCGCCTAAAGCATTAACTAAGGCAGCCTCACCGCCCTCTGCCCATTGAGCAAGTGGGGTAGCGCCAGAGAAGCCATCTACTGGAACCCAGCAATTGGTACCAGAGATAGATGCTGGATAAGCGAAGAATAAGAAAGCACGACCAGTTAAGGCTGGGTTCATGAAGTTGCGGCCAGTACCACCGAATACTTCCTTACCGATCACAACGCCAAAGGAAATACCTAAAGCAGCCTGCCATAAAGGAATGGAAGGAGGAACGATTAAGGCAAATAAGATGGAGGTAACGAAGAAGCCTTCGTTAATCTCGTGACCACGAACGATGCAGAATAAAACTTCCCAGAATGCACCAACTGCAAAAACAGTGATGTAAATAGGTAAGAAGTAAACAAGACCAATTAAGAGCTTGCTGCAAACACCTGCATCAGCACCCAAAGAGCCGCCTAACATCTGCACAATAGCGTAGTGGTAGTTAGCGCTAAAAAGAGCATAGTCATAAGAGGCTAACTCGGCACCATTGGCTAAAGAAGCAAAGGCCATAACGGTCTGATCGCCGACATTGAACCAGCCATAGATCATAGCTGGGAACACAGCGAAGAATACAATAATCATAATGCGCTTTAAGTCAATGTAATCGCGCACGTGAGTATTGCCAGTAGTTACCTTGCCAGAGGCAAAGAGTAAGGTGAAAGTGCCTTCGTAGAGAGGGTATAGCTTCTCAAAGACGCCATCCTTCTCAAACATTGGGGCAATTTTCTTAAAGAGACCTAATAACACGTATTAACCCTCCAGCTCAATCTTAGTTAAGCTACGACGTAAGAGGCGACCGTAGTCAGTCTTACCTGGACATACGTAGGTGCATAAAGCTACGTCTTCTTCAGCAAGCTCTAAGCAGCCTAAAAGCTTAGCCTGATCAACATCATTGATCTCAATGGAGCGTAATAACATGGTTGGTTCCATATCGAGAGGGAATACTCTCTCGTACTGGCCAATAGGCACCATTGGACGGCTACCGCCATTAACAGCAGTATTGAATACATACTCAGATGGCTTAACAAAAGCAGAGGCAAAGGCCTTGGAAGCGGAGTGACGCTTGAAGCCTAAACCGAGCCAGCCCTTGAGTACAAAGTCATTCATGCGGCCTTCTTCTAAGATAGATACCTGAGAGTGGTAACGACCTAAGTAAGCAAAGGCACCAACTGCATTGTTACCCCAAAGCACGGAGCCAGAGATAACGCGCACGCCATACTCAGAAGGAATAATCTCATTTTGAGTGAGCTCAGCTACAGATGCACCTAAGATGGTCTCGACTACGCGAGGATCCTTGGCGTTTGGACCTGCAATAGAGATTACTCGCTTGTTATAAAGCTCGCCTTCTACGAAGAGGTGACCGATAGCAATTACGTCTTGGTAATTGATGTGCCATACAGTCTTAGTCTCAGATACAGGATCTAAGAAGTGAATGTGGGTACCTGGCAGACCAGCTGGGTGAGGACCGACAAACATCTCCTCTTCCACGTTAGGAGCATTGCATAAAGGAACAGACTTATCGTCGTGGCAAACATAAACCTTCACACCTAAACGGCTTAAAACGGCTAAACCGTTCTTGAAAGCTTCTGCTTGGGCTGCAATCACTGGACGTGGGTTGACAGCTAATGGATTGGTATCCATAGCTGTTACGAAGATGGAGTGAGGTAAGCTGTTTACATGAGGTACCTTATCGTAAGGACGGGTACGTAAGGCAGTCCACATACCAGACTCAATAAGCTCGCTCTTTACGTCTTCAAGAGTGAGTTCTAAGAGCTTGTCAGCTGGGGTCTTCTTAAACTCAACACCCTTGACTGACTCGTCTACTTCGATAACGATTGACTGGAAAGCTCTACGCTCGCCGCGGTTGACTGCAACAACAGTACCAGAGGCTGGAGCGGTAAAACGTGTTCCAGGGTTTTTCTTATCCTCGAACAGTACCTGGCCCTTTTTAACAGCTGAACCAACTTCAACAGCCATAGAAGGACGCAAACCAGGGTAATCACTGCCAATAAGGCCAACGTGCTTAACCTCTGGACATGCGCCTATAGACTGATCAGGTTGGCCGCTAATAGGCAGATCCAATCCTTTTTTGATGTTAATCATAGGCGGTTCCAATACAAAACTTTTTAGGAGGTAAACTCCAATTACTTCAGACTAACCTCTTAATAGCAGGTTCTACATCAGCTTGTGACTTTATAAAAGCACAGCCTAAGTACCTTTCACTTTACTCTAGAAACAACAAAAATCCATGCAAAATAAGTCTAACTTAGATGAGGCTAAACCGCTTTTGATGGATTAAAACATCATATCTATAAAGTACTTAGATGAGTCCTTAAGACACCCTTTGCGAGCATGACAACCAATAGACCTATGTCAAAGCGCATAGATAGGCACTGCCAATCGCTAGTTATATTCTTAAGAAAGTCGCTCACCGCTTCAACAACATCAGCTTATCGGACAGTTTGTTTGACCAAAGTCCAGGCAATAGCGTTACAAGCGCCCACGCTTTTTAAGGAAGAAAACTATTGATTGCTAGCACTAACTAGTTATTTGAAAGAAAGTCTAAAAACTCAAGCAAGCTACTAAGACCTAAAAGAAACTTAATAAATTGCTACCAAGATAGTTGTATTGTGTTCACGAGCACTCTAGAGTGCAAAAGGTACCCACTCTTACCATTAGAGGTAGGCATCAAGCTACGAATTTTACCACAAAATCAAGTGTTTATATATGCCAGAAGTGCTAAGCTATTACCTTTTGTGACGAAGTTAGAAAAACTATTTGACCCCACTAAAAGCCCCAATTTGCTCCCTTTTCTTTACTAAAGAGCCTTAATAAAATCCCTATTTAAATTACCAAGCCTAGCTACTACTATTCTAGCTCTATACCATTTAGCTCTTAAATCTACTTTATAAACTATCTTTACTTAGCTCTTAGATGGCATATTTACCTAAAAACCCTTCCTCTTTATTCTCACTTTTGCCACCCAACTACTAAAGCCCCCATAGCGTGCTTTGCTCTAGCATTTTGATACGTAAATATTGAATAAAACACCCTTACAATAAGCTTATTATTAGTTTTTCTAATCAAAGTAAAGTTGTATGACAATAGATAGCAAAACTCGCTCAAATTTGGGTATCCCTACGTTACTTTTGTCCCTTAATCCTTTTGAGAAAAAGGGGCAACCTTAAAGAGCAAGAGCATGCCAGGGATGGCCAGCACAGTACATAAGATAAAGAAGTTTTCCCATCCTAGGCCCTCGACCAAATAGCCTGTAATAGCATTACAAAAAGTACGAGGAATGGCAGAAAAGCTGGTGAGCAAGGCCAATTGGGTAGCTGTATAGGCAGGATTAGTCTCTTTGGCTAAGAAAGCGACAAAAGCTGCGGTACCTAAGCCACCACCGCCATACTCACAGACTAAAACTAAAGATAATAACCACACTGAAGGGGTCTCTTGAGCTCCCAAACGAGCTAAGAGCACAAAACCTAAAATGGTAATTAGCTGAATAAAGCCAAAGACCCACAAAGCGCGGTTAATGCCCAGTTTGAGCATAAAGACACCACCTAAAAGGCCTCCTACTACAGTTGACCACAGGCCTACATTTTTGGCCACAATGCCAATAGTGGTTAAGTTATAGCCCAAATCCATATAAAAAGGCGTAGCTAAGGCTAAAGCCATGGAATCGCCAATCTTATATAAGAACACAAAGCAGACAATAAAAAGCGCCGCTTTTACGCCTCGACGATTTAAAAACTCGGCAAAAGGCTCCACAATAGCCGCTTTTAAGGTACGAGGAGCATGAGCACAATTTTGCTCTTTTAAAAAGAACGATAAGAGCAAGCACGGTAAGAGGCAGGCAGCCGTGAAATTAAAAACTGTAGTCCAAGAAAAGTAATCTGCCATGATAAGCGAGATACCACCAGGCACTAAACCTGCAACACGATAGGCATTAACGAAAATGGCATTACCAAGGCCTAACTCGTTATCGGGCAAAAACTCACGGCGATAGGCGTCTAATACAATATCTTGGGTAGCCGAAGCAAAGGCTACAATAGTAGCTAGGGTAGCTACTAGCATAATCGACTGCTTAGGGTCGACATAGCCTAAAGAGGCAATGGAGGCAATTAAAGCGATTTGAGATACGATGATCCAGCCTTTGCGGCGGCCTAATTTAAAGATTGCATAACGGTCAATAAAGGGAGCCCATACAAATTTCCAAGTGTAAGGAATCATCATTAAAGAGAAGGCACCAATAACTCTAAGATCAAGCCCCTCTTTGCGCAAATAGGCTGAAAGCAGATTAATGAGCACAAATAAAGGCATGCCTGAGGCAAAGCCTGTCACTACGCAAATCCCAATACGCTTGGAGAAGATCTCTGACATTATCCCTCTAAAGCCTACTTGTGTTTCCATACCTTTGCCCATTAAATATCTGATAAGCACAAAAAAGGCCGCACTAAGCTCTAGAGCTCTTTAGGTGCGGCCTCTTAATTAGCGACTAATGTCTTAATCGCGGAAATTAGTAAATTGTAATGGCTGGCCTAAATCGCTCATCTTGGCTTTCACTGCGGCAATAGCAGCTTGCAAGTCATCGCGCTTTTTGCCTTGCACACGTACAGTGTCATCATTCATCTTGGCATCAACCTTGATCTTTTCTTCTTTAATGAGCTTTACGATCTTCTTGCCCAGTTCCTTATCAATACCTTCTTTAAAGGCTACCTGCTGTAAGGACTTCTTACCAGAGCGAGTAATGTCCTTAAATTCAGCACAGCCCACATCAATACCACGCTTAATAAGCTTTTGGGTCAAGATGTCATCCATCTGTTGGATTTGGAACTCTTCATCAGCCTCAAGCTTAACTAAGTTATCGGCCTTAACTAATTCGTAAGAGGCCTCAACGCCGCGAAAGTCATAACGAGTTTGTAACTCACGGTTAGCATTATCTACTGCATTCTGGAGCTCATCTTTCTTAAGCTCGGAAACAATATCAAAAGACGGCATATCACCCTCCAACTATTAAAAAAATACTAACAAGCCTAACAAGCATATAGCGCCCTACTGACAATAGCAAGCACCAAGCCCCCTGATTGCCATATCTAAGACAGAGCAGCCTAAAGGGGCACACTTACGCGCAAGCTATGGAAAGGAGCTTGAGGCTTAAGAAAAAACATCCCCAAGGGCACAAGGCACTTGAGGATGAAAAGAAAGATAAGAGCTAAGCGTTGGCCTAACTAGGCTGGCTGCATAAAGCTTAAGATCTTGCTTTGTAAGCTCTTATCGTCGATACCTAATTCATTGAGTAATTGGCCCCGCTCACCTTCCATGACAAAGTGATCTGGTAGACCAATATTCATAACTTGGGCTTTACTACCTGTACCAGAGCAAGGCATTGAGGCTACTAAGGCACTAATATGCTCGCCAATACCACCTAATTGAGCTCCCTCTTCAAAGGTGACTAATAGATCATAATTGGCAGCTAAGTGAGCAATTAACTCCTCACTAATTGGCTTGATAAAGCGCATATCAAATAAGCTTACATCATGCTTACGGGCAAAGTCTTGTAAGCTAAGTGCCATTGGGCCATAAACTAATAAAGCTACCTTGTGCTTTGAACTTACAGCATGTTCTACCTGAGCACTTGCCTCTAAGATCTCAGGGGCTAGCTCATAGAGCTCAAAGTTTTCTAACTTATCTTGAGAGCTCTTTACAAACTCTTTTTCTGCGTTGCTTAAATGCAAAGCCTTAGCCTGACCAATCTTAAAGAGCTTATCTAGGCTAATGCGCTCTGGACGTGCGCTCTCTCCTTCACCTACCATCATGGTCTCACCAGTGGCACGTGGATAGCGAATGACTACTGGCTTGCCATACTCATAGGCCGTATTGAGCATGTAGTACAAATCATGGCGCGAGCTTGGAGCCATAATCACTAAATTTGGCACTGTGCGTGTATAAGCAATATCAAAGGCGCCATTATGGGTAGGACCATCAGAGCCTACAATACCTCCACGATCTAAGCACAAGATAATTGGCAAGTCTTGGATAGCCATATCATGGATTAAACCATCATAGGCTCTTTGCATAAAGGTACTGTAGATATTAACTACAGGACGCATACCTCCTGCGGCTAAACCAGAGGCAAAGACCATAGCATGCTGCTCAGCAATGGCCACATCAAAAAATTGTTGTGGGTAATCTTGGGCAAATTTAGCCAAACCTGAGCCAATACGCATAGCAGGAGTTACGGCCATGAGCTTGCGATCGGTTAAGGCCTTATCGCACATCCAACGACCAAAGGCAGCTGAGTAAGACTTATCTTCGCTAAAGCCCTTTTTGCAAATACCCTCTTCTGGATTAAAGGCAGGCACACCGTGATAGCAAATAGGATCGCGCTCGGCAGGCTCATAGCCCTTACCTTTCTTAGTCACTACGTGCAAGAAAGTCAGACCCGACATCTCTTTGACATTCTCTAAAATGCTCTCAAGACGGGTTACATCATGGCCATCAATTGGACCAATATAATTAAAGCCAAACTCCTCAAACATGGTGCCAGGCATAATCATGCCTTTGACATGCTCTTGGGCGCGCAAAGCAAAATCTTTAACAGCAGGTAAGGACTGTAATATGCGCTTACCCCCTTCGACTAATTTGACATAGTGAGGAGAGGAGATGACGTGGGATAGACCTTGGGCCATACTGCCGACGTTCTCAGAAATACTCATCTCATTGTCATTTAAGATGACAGTGAGATCTAAATCTTTAAACGAACCTGCGTGATTTAAAGCCTCAAAAGCACAACCGCCTGAAAGGGCACCATCACCAATAATGGCGACAATCTTACGTCTTTTCTCTTTAGGCTTATTGCGCTCAGCTACTGCTAAACCTAAGGCAGAGCCAATGGAGGTGGAAGCATGGCCAGTAGTGATATGGTCATAGGCAGTCTCATTGCGCCAAATAAAAGCATGCAGGCCATTGTGCTGGCGAATGGTAGCAAGCTCCTTTCTATGGCCAGTTAAAATCTTGTGTGGATAGGCTTGGTGGCCTACATCCCACACTAAAATATCATGAGGGGTATCGTAGACATAATGCAAAGCTACAGTCAGCTCAACCACGCCTAAACCCGAGGCTAAGTGGCCTGCTGTCTTACTAATAGTATCAATAATGCAAGCTCTGACCTCATCACACAATTGAGGCAAGTCACCACGAGTGAGCGCACGCACATCAGAGGCATCGTTAATTTTATCTAATAGCTTATAGGTCTTAGTATCTTCTTCCACAACATTTAGAACCATCAAGACAGTACCAAGACCACCTTTATGGATTTCCCCTCATAGCAAAATAATCTATAGCAACTAATAATTAGGTATGTAGTACATACCCTTTAGAGCTTGAAGCTCTAATACCATGACCTAAATAGGTTTGTGTTTGGATAAAGCAGGTCAAGGGCAAAAAATACTTATTTTAAAGTCCTTGACCATACTTATCCTAGAGTTCTATCTAGCTAGCTTGATAGGGCTCTCATTTTTTTGAGTTTTAGTGATCGCGGCTGACAGCAAATTGAGCAAATTGAGCCAAGATCGAAGTATCGGCACTAATATGCTTTAAGCTCTCTTGAGCCTGAGCACATAAGCTTTGAGCATAAGCCTTAGCTTCTTCAAGCCCTAATAAGGACACATAAGTGCTCTTATCTAAAGACTCATCTGAACCCACATTCTTGCCTAACACCGCACTATCACCTGCGACATCTAAAACATCGTCCCATACTTGGAAAGCTAAACCCACCTTATGACCATATTCACTTAAGCTCTTTAAGTCACGGGACATATGAGGGGTTTCAACTAGGCCCATAGCATTGGCAATAGCATCTGTTTGTTGATTTTCATAAGCCTGCTGATAGCGACCTGCCATAAAGCCCAATTGCACGGCACAGGTAATGAGCGCCCCTGTCTTTAAAGAGTGCAATTTCTCAAGCTTATCTTGAGGCAAATGCTGGTGTTCGGCTTTTAAATCTAAAGCCTGACCACCACACATACCCTCAAAGCCTGAGGCTTTGGCCAGACAAGCACACATACGACCTTTGACATCTAAAGATAAATGGCATTTTTCATCAGTAAGAAAATCAAAGGCTAAAGCTTGCAAGGTATCGCCAGCTAATAAAGCTGTAGCTGAGCCGTATTTGGCATGCACTGTAGGATGACCACGACGCAATAAGTCATTGTCCATCTCAGGCATGTCATCGTGAATGAGTGAGTAAGCGTGGATACACTCAACTGCTGCGGCTACATAGTCAAGATCGCGCTTGGAGGCACCATAAGCACTACCAGTGGCATAAACTAATAAAGGACGGGCACGCTTGCCGCCTAAGAGCAGAGCATACTCCATGGCCTCTTTAAGCTCGCTAGGCTCACTAGGTAAGCTTTGCAATTTGAGTTTAATACAGTCATTGACGCGCTGCTGGACCAGCTTAAAGTACTCGTTCAATTCCATAACAAGATCTCTTAGCTACTAAGCTTAAGTAGCACTATTGTTGATTTGGATTGCCTGGGGCCCTAAAAGAAGTATCTTCATGATTGAGCTGATTGATGCTCTGCTGAGCTTGCTGACGCACCTCATTGACCTTGCGGCTCATCTCGTTCATGCTCTTACGGCACTCAATAGCTAACTTCATGCCCTCGGCATATTTGGAAATAGCCTCATCAATAGAGAGACTTTGATCATCTAAAGATCTCACTAAAGCCTCGAGCTCAACAATGCTTTGATCTAGGCTTTTTAAACTATCTGACATGGCAATAAACTCCTTGAGTTGAGCTTAAAAACGGCAAGCTTAAATGTTAGTTTAAGCTTGCAGCTCTCAAGCTGCCTAAATAATCTTACTCGAATGACAAATTTGAGCAATTGCTATACAAGCAAAATAAGGGCTACTTACATACCAAGCTATTAAGAGTAAGCCGCTATACAGCGGCTTACTTTAAGAGCCAATGTCAATTAGCTTAACTGATTGGCTCTCTTAACTAATACACATTTTTTGACAAATGTGACTACTCACGTAAAGTAGCACCAAACTTGGTCTTTACGGACTCTAAAATCTTAGCCACTACACCCTCAACCTCAGCATCTTCTAAGGTGTGGTCATTGTCATGTAAGGTCACGCCTAAAGCTAAAGAGCGCTTATCGCCTAAAGATTCTGCCTCGAAGACGTCGAAGATAGTAACATCAGTTACTAAAGCTCCGCCTTGGGCACGAATTTCAGCAGTTAAAGCAGCAGCAGGAACACTCTTATCTAAGACGAAAGCAAAGTCACGACGCACAGCTGGGAACTTAGAGATTTCCTTAGCTAAAGGAATAACGCGCTTAGATAAAGCTGCAGCTTCAATCTCAAAGACGGCCACTGGAGTCTTAAAGCCTAAGGACTTTTGAGCTTGTGGGTGTAACATGCCCACTACACCTACCTTGCGGCCATCTAAGTATAAATCAGCGCCCTGACCTGGGTGTAAGAATGGGCACTCAGTTACCTTCCACTCGTAGTCTTGAGCACGAGCAGTTAAAGCTAATAAAGCCTCGACATCACCCTTGATATCAAAGAAATCAACATGACGGGACTTTTGAGTCCAGTTCTCAGATTCGACATCACCAATGGCAATACCTGCGACCATAGGCTCTTGACGTACGCCGTTTTCTGCCTGTGCGTCTTGAATATAGCTTAAGCCTAACTCAAATAAACGCACACGCTTTTGCTGACGGTTCACATTGTACTTAGCTACTAAAGATAAGCCTGCTAATAAGGTAGTACGCATAGCAGACATTTCTACAGAAATTGGGGTAGAAAGTACTAATGGCTCTAAGTCATTAAAGACCTTTAAAGTCTTAGGATCGGTAAAGGAGTAAGTGATAGCTTCTTGATAGCCAGACTGAACTAAGCTATGACGTACAGCACGATCGTTTAAGACCTCTTCTTTCTCTGCGCTCATGATCATGGTGGCGACAGGTAAGGTATTAGGAATATTGTTGTAGCCGTAGATACGGGCAACTTCCTCAATTAAGTCCTCTTCAATTTCGATATCGAAACGGAAGGATGGAGCAGTAGTGCTAAAGCCACCCTCAACAGCTACTGGCTCTAAACCTAAGGTCTTTAAGATACGCTCAACTTCATGTGCAGGAATTTCACAGCCTAAGATCTTGTTTAAGCGCTCTAAGCGCAAGGTGATGTGATGATCGTTCTTTAATTTAGACTCATCAACACACTCCACGATAGGACCTGCCTGACCGCCAGCAATTTCAATTAATAACTCGCTGACACGCTCCATAGCGCGTAACTGTAACTTAGGATCAACGCCACGCTCGAAACGGTGGGAAGCATCGGTCTTTAAGCCATAGTGACGAGCACGGCCCTTGATGGCTAATGGAGAGAAGAAGGCAGACTCTAAGAATACATCTTGGGTCTCATCGTTAATACCAGAGTTCTGGCCGCCAAAGATACCAGCTAAAGCTAATGGGCCTTGGCTATCGGCAATTACTAAAGTGTTGGTAGTTAACTCAACTTCATCGCCAGAGAGTAATACTAGCTTTTCACCTTCTTTGGCAAAGCGTACTACGATGCCATCGTGAAGACGATTTAAATCAAAGGAGTGTAATGGCTGACCTAACTCGAGCATTACATAGTTGGTAACATCAACGATTGGAGATACAGCACGAATACCGCAACGACGAAGCTTTTCTACCATCCATACTGGGCTCTTAGCCTTTTGGTTCACGCCTCGAATGATACGGCCTAAGTAGCGAGGGCAAGCTTCAAAAGCCTCGACCTTCACTGGGAAAGTATCGGCAATGGTGCTCTCAACTGGCTTAAACTCAACTTCCTTGAGCTCACCATGGGTTAATACAGCAACTTCACGGGCAATACCACGAATGGATAAGCAATCTGGACGATTGGTGGTCAAATCCACGTCGATGGTATGGTCGTTTAATTGTAAGAAATCGTGTAAATCTACACCTACTGGAGCGTCCTCAGGTAACTCGATAATACCCTCAGACTCCTCGGCCATACCTAACTCCTTGTAAGAGCAGAGCATACCGTGGGACTCAACGCCACGTAACTTGGCATCTTTAATGGTAAGGCCAGGTAAGTGAGCACCTACCTTGGAGCAAGCTACCTTTAAACCAGCACGGCAGTTGGCAGCGCCACAGACGATCTGAACTAATTGCCCAGTACCGACATCAACTTGAGTTACGTGTAGGTGATCTGAATCTGGGTGATCGATGCACTCGACCACTTTGGCTACAACTACGCCATCAAATTGAGCGCATACGCCCTCACAGGTATCAACCTCTAAACCTGCCATGGTAATGGCATCGGACATCTCCTGAGCACTTAAGGAGTTTGCAACCCACTCATCAACCCAGCTTTTATTGAACTTCATAAAATTTCCTCTAAGCACACCTTAATAAACCTAAACCAGTCTGCTAACAAAGAGTCTCAATCTCTCCCACCTACTCCTAGGTGCTTTTATGTGCCAGCACGGCTTGGACTTTCAAGGCCCTTAGCTTAGTTACAAAAAATGGTGGTAATCACTTGCCTATAGCGCAGCACATAAGGCCATTCCCTGCGCCCACTGCTAGAGCGGCGGCGCGATGCGCCTTAATTTTAGGCAAGCGGCTTTGGTAAGAGATAAATGCGCTTAGGCAAATTGCTTTAAGAAACGTAAGTCGTTTTCAAAGAAAGCACGGAGGTCCTTTACGCCATAACGTAACATGGTAAGACGCTCAATACCCATACCAAAAGCAAAGCCGTTGTACTCTTGAGGATCGATGCCTACATTGCGTAATACATTAGGGTGCACCATACCACAGCCTAAAACCTCAAGCCACTTGCCGCCCTTACGACGCACGTCTACCTCAGCAGATGGCTCGGTAAATGGGAAGTAAGATGGACGGAAACGCACTTCAAGCTCTTCTTCAAAGAACTTTTGTAAGAACTCGTAAATCACGCCCTTTAAGTCGGCAAAAGATACGTTCTTATCTACGTATAAGCCTTCGATCTGATGGAACATTGGGGTGTGGGTCATGTCGTAGTCATTACGATAAACACGACCTGGGGAAATAATACGAATTGGAGGATCCTTCTTTTCCATAGTACGAATTTGTACTGAGGAGGTTTGAGAACGGAGTAACAAACCATTAGGGAACATGAAGGTGTCGTGACTATCACGAGCTGGGTGGTGTGGAGGTAAGTTTAAGGCGTCGAAATTGTGGTAATCATCCTCAATTTCAGGGCCAGATGCCACCTCAAAGCCCATAGAGCCAAAGAGCTCAGTTAAGCGCTCAATGGTGCGAGTTACAGGGTGTAATGTACCTACATCACGATGGCGGCTTGGTAAAGTGATGTCAATCTTCTCACTTGCAAGCTTTGCATCGAGAGCTGCTTTTTCTAATTGGGCACGACGTTCTTCAATAGCGGCTACAACTTCTTGCTTAGCCTCGTTGATGACAGCACCACGCTGTGGGCGCTCGCTTGCATCAAGTTTGGCCAGTTCTTTCATAAACTCTGCAAACAAGCCTTTTTTGCCTAAGTAATTAACTCGAACTGCATCTAAATCTTGCAGATTTTGGACGCCTTGAGCGGCGGCTATGCCTTCTTGTTTAGCCTGAACTAGCTTATCCATGAACAAAAAACCGTATAAATAAATAAATTAACCAGCTTACGGCACCTAAGCAAGCTACCATAAGCTACATTGCTCTACTATTACCAAGAGCCGATAGCAACTAAAGAAAAAACTTAGCTCTATCTTTTTGGTACTACAATCCTGATGATATCTGGCACCACATCAAGCAGCAGCAATAAATTAAAAGTCACGCCCTTACACAAAAGGCGTAAGTTTTAATGTATTACTGCCACCAAATCACAGCCTGATTTTCATCAAGCTTTTAATTATCACACAAGTGCCCCTAAATCGCAAAAAGCAGCCTTTTTTAGCGCATTTGACGCCTTAGCCTATCTTTCTTGTGCCTAAGCACAAGCTATGGTCGCATGAGCGTGTGGCTGCTTACCACACAAAAAAAGCTCTGTACTAGTGGTACGCTAGCACAGAGCCTTTTGGATACATAAAATAGCAGACCTTTAGTTGCCTTAGTCGTTAAAGAGCATACCAGTCTTCACTTGCTCGACCTTATCAAATGGTACTAAGACCTCAAGGCAGGCTAAACCAAAAGCGATGGAAAGAGCAGGGCCCTTGCCAGTTACTAGATGGAAGTCTCGGTCGATATAGGTATCAGTATTGGTATAGTGCTTGATGTCATCAGAGCAGCCAGGATAGCCAGTGGCCTTAGCCTCACCTACTAAACCGTGCTTAGCTAAGACAAAACCAGGAGCAGCACAAATAGCACCGATATAGCGATTGCCAGCCTTTTGTTCTTTTAACATGGTAACTAAAGGAGCGCAATTGGCGCAGTTCTTAGAGCCCTCTAAACCACCAGGAATGACGATCATGTCATAAACTTCGTTGCACTCGCTAATGTGTTTATCACACTCGATCTTCATGCCATGGGAGAGAGTTACTACCTTGGAGCCATCGCTAGTAATCGCAGCACGGGTTACTGCTACACCACCACGATCTAAAATGGAGGCTACGGTAGTGGCTTCCATATCCTCAGAGCCATTGGCAAAAGCAATTAATGCGCTAACCATAATCAACTTACCTCTGTAGTTGCAATCTAGAATACAGGCTCAAAAAATTCAGCCTTTTGTAGTTCTTAGCATTGTCTAACCAAGATCTACAAAAGGCAAAATTTTGTGTTTTTTCTTAGAGCTCGCTCTCATTGTCAGTGATACAAATTATCACCAGCTTACAAATGCTCCATTAAGGTGCTAGAGATTAAGTTCTTGCGCAGGCTTAATCTTAGAGGCGCGCATGGCAGGATATAAAGCAGCCAATAAGCTCATAATCAAGGAACTACCTAATACCAAGAGCACATCTAAAGTCGACAGATGGCAAGGGATAAAGTTAATGAAGTAGACCTCTTCATTGAGCAAGTCAAAACCAAACCATTCCTTAAAGGAGCTAGTCACAGGCGTGAGCACTAAGCTAAAGATTATGCCAATGAAAAGACCAATGATGGCACCATAACTCCCTGAAATAAGGCCCATAATAGAAAAGGTTCTTACTACCTGCCGAGGCTTCATACCCATGGTAAGTAAGATAGCAATCTCACGGCGCTTTTCGCTAACCATCAAGAGTAAATTCGATACGATATTAAAGCATGAAACGGCCAGCACCAAGAACATAGCAATGTACATAATTTGGCGCACCATCTGGATATCGTGGTAGAGCTTACCTTGCGAGTTCATCCAAGTTAGCAAATAGGCACTTTCTTTAATCTTGCTATTGGTAGCCTTAAATACCACTTTATTAGTTTCTTTAAAGCATGAAGTTCTAATATGGATGGAATTAGGGCCGTTAAGCTTGGTCAAATCCTTGAGCACAAAGAAGTCCATGAGGGCAATAGAACTATCTAATTGACCGCCAATATGAACAATACCAATGACTACAGCCTTGTGCTTTTCAGGATTCTTTAAGTATTGGGTAACATTCTCGAGCTGCGCTTTATCTTCATCATTGTTTAAAGTGACTACAGCCACCTCATCTCCTACTCCCACTTTGAGCTTTTTAGCAATACCTGAACCAATAATAATGCGTGGTAAATAAGGATCAGGACCTTTAGCCTCCTTAGAGCCTAGATAATTGCCAGAACCCAAATTGTCGTAATAAGCCACTGAGCCTGCCGCTGCTGCTCTTTGATGAGCAAGCTCATCAAGCTCATGATCGTGCTTATCCTCGCTATAGTTTGTCGCAAGCTTGTCATAATTTAAATTGAGAGCACAGCGCTCGATAAATTTAGGATTGAGCTTAGGACTTAAGCACACTAAATCAATATTGGTAAAGCGCTCCACATCAATGACTTTGCTCTCTTTAATCGGATTGATACCAGCAATAACCAAGGGAGCAAAGGACTTATTGGCCGAGATAATGGCCTTTTGCTCAATGGCTTGAGCTGTAGCGACAATTTGCGGATCTTCGAGCAAAATTCTTTCGATATCTGAGCCATTGGTAAAGTAAGCATGACTGCTATTGAGCTGAGCTGAAGGAATCAGTGAGAGCACGCGATTTTGCAACTCATACTCAAAGCCATTCATGACCGATAAGCCTACAATGGCTGCAAACACACCAATAGCTATGCCACAAGTAGAGGCAAAAGAAATAAAGCGAGCCAAGCCCCCCTTACGTCGTGAACGGACAAAACGTAAAGCAAGTTTAAGCCTCAAATTATTTGCCACCGCTTCCTCCTAAGCCTAGTCTTGCTTATGGTTATCAAAAATTACAGCCTTGCACTCCTTCTCAGATGACTCTACTTGCGAAGTCTTATGAGCTGGGGCTTGATTATTGGCTGAATTAATGGAAGTGTCATTGCTGTAATGGCTGCGCACATGATTGGACTCCTCCTCACTAATGCGATAGCTACCTACAGTACTGCTAAAGGCCCCTTTTCTGTCATGGTCATGAGGGGCCAAAGATGAGGCTTGGAGCTTACTTGCAGACAATTCCTTGGAAGAAGAGCTTAAGTTAATGCGACGACGCTGCCACATCTCGCTTTGCTCCTTAGCAAAGGTGCCATTTTCAATAATGCCATTGGTCATTTCAAAGATATTGTCGCACTTGCTTGCCAAGCTATTGTCATGCGTTACCATGACCACAGCTGCCCCCTCATCGTGCACTAACTCTCTAAAGAGCTCGAAAATAATATTGGCATTGTGCTCATCTAAATTGCCTGTAGGCTCATCGGCTAAAATGAGCTCAGGAGAATAGGCTAAGGCACGGGCAATAGCGACGCGTTGGCGCTCACCGCCTGACATTTCACTAGGTAACTTATGAGCATAATCTTGCAAACCGACGCGCTCTAAGAGAGTAAGCGCACGCTTTTGTGCCAAGCTACTGGACACCTTGTCAATGAGCAGTGGCATCATGATATTTTCTAAAGCGCTAAAGTCGCCTAAGAGATGATGGAATTGATAGACAAAGCCTAAGTGGCGATTGCGGAAAATAGCTTTTTCCTTAGGGCTTAAGGTCAAGATATTGGTATCTTGGAAATAGATCTCGCCTTTATCAGGACTATCAAGAGTGCCTAAAATGTGCAAAAGAGTACTTTTACCCGAGCCTGACTTGCCTACAATAGCGGTCATTTTGGATGCTTCAATATCCAAATTTACCCCTTTTAAGACAGGGGTCTTAATCGCTCCTTCACTATAGGAATGCTCAATTGAGCGTCCTTTTAATAAAATCTTATGCATATTGCCATCAACCTAAAATACAAGTACGAACAAGGGCCACTAAGGCCTAGTGCTTGCAGGGTTTTGTCTTAGCCTGTGCCTATGAATTTGCCAAATGCTTAGTAGGATCTGACTTACTGGCGTAATAGGCAGGATATAAGGTGCACAATAAAGATACCAATAAACAGATAATGACAATGGCTAACACATTGTCAATATCAATATTTACAGGTAATTGTCCTTGCATAATGCTAATTCCCAAGGCATTTAAAATGCTCTGGGCATTTAAAGCTAAAGGAATACCCATTATCAGGCCAAAAAGCGAGCCAATGAGGCTAGCCGACATGCCAACGAGTAAAAATACAGTAAGTAAATTGACATTATTCATGCCTAAGGTTTTTAAAATTGCAATTTCACTCGCGCGCGAGCTTACCACCATGGTAAGCGAGGACAAGATATTAAAAGCTGCTACCAGCACAATGAGGCAGAGCATGATTGTCATAGAAATTTTTTCTAAACCTACGGCCTTAAAGAAATCGCCGTAGCGAGTCCGCCAATCGCTGTACTCATACTTGCCATCTAAATAGGCAGCTACCTCTTGGATCTTAAACGGGTCGCTTAAAAAGAGTCGGTAGTAAGTATCTTCATAGCGAACTCTAAAGAATTTGCGTACATCCTCATAGTTGCTAATCACAATAGGAGAGTTGGACTTATCCATACTCTCAATTACCTCTACTACCTTGAAATTACGCTGTACTGGCGTAAGACCAAAAGGCGTATAACGGGCATTTTGAGTACTAATTAAACGGACTTTGTTATCATCGATAAAGTTCATGCCTAGGCTCATAAAGTTGCCATAATTTAAGGCCAGCTCATATTTACCTGTCGTTAAATTAAATTGCGAACCATATGAATAACCTGCCCTATCGACAGAAGGCATTTTGATGCAATATTGTAAGGAATCAAAATAACCATTACCTTTATCACTAGGAGCAGCTTTATGCCCTGTTAGACCTATAGTGTTGGCATAGTGGTGGCTGACATATAAAGAATCAGTTTGGGTACCTTGTAAAGTCACCATCGAAATATTCGAGCCATGCTGTAACATGGCCTCTCCCTCAATAAAAGGCACCAGGGCATTTACATAAGGGATATTGAGTAAATCTGATATATCTGAGGAGCTATTGGCTTTAACAACTACATGTGGACAGTCACTTAAAATATTCTCTTTAAGACGCTCTTGCAAACCTTGCATAATGGAACTGACTACCACTAACGCGCAGACACCAATTGCAATGCCTAATGTAGCTAGGGTAGCTACAAAAGTAGCAAAGCGCTGTTTTTGAGATCCCTTGATATAGCGCAAAGCAATAAAGAGCACCGACTTATTGAGCATGCCTCAAACATCCTGTGATTAGGTAGTGAGAAAATTACTAGGAACTGTATATTTTAGTATGCAATCTAGAAAAATAAACCAAAATTATTGTTTTTTACCAAAAATTAAGCATGAGGCATAAGATCAGCTAAGGCCTGAACAAATTCAGGATCTTGATGATCACAAAAGACACTACGCTTAGTATCTAAGCTTCTAATCAAGTCCATTTCAGCATGAGTGAGTTCAAAATCAAAGATATTGATATTCTCCTCCATACGCTTAATATGGCTCGACTTAGGAATAGCAATAATACCGCTTTGAATTAAGAAGCGTAAGGCCACTTGAGCCACGCTCTTATCTTTGCGCGCAGCTATTTTCATTAAAATGGGATTAGAGAAAAAGTTATTTTTACCCTCAGCAAAAGGTCCCCATGACTCTAGCTGCACCTTGAACTTATCTAAATAAGTACGCAAGGCACTTTGCTGGTGGAAGACATGGGTCTCCATTTGATTGATCTGAGGTTTGACGTCAAAGAAATTGCACAGATCAACTAAGCGGTCTGCATAAAAGTTAGAAACGCCAATGGCGCGGCATTTGCCCAGCTTAACGGCTTTAATTAAGTCACGATAGGTGCCATAGTAATCACCAAAAGGCTGGTGAATTAACATGAGATCGATATAGTCAGTGCCAAGCTTGCGTAAGGACTCGTCTAAAGAGGCCATAGCAGCGCCCTCACCTGAGTGCGAAACCCAGATTTTAGAGGTTAAGAAAATCTCATCACGCGGCACTTGAGAGGCCTTGATGGCCTTACCTACAGCTTCTTCATTGTTATAAGCTTGGGCAGTATCAATTAATCGATAACCCACGCTCAGAGCATCAGTTACTACCTTGGTACACTCCTGAGCGTCATAGAGTTGAAACACGCCAAAGCCCAATACTGGCATTTTGACATTGTTGTTCAGAACAATGTTATGCATTACCTACCCAATCCTATTACTTAGCAACCTATGCGCTTACTTACTTTCACTTAAGCCAAGATAAGCAAGCACTCTTAAACTAAGAGCTTAAAACATTTTAGCCTTTAGGATCATTGCTGTTATCACAATTTGCAGCTCTTGCCCCAAAAAAGTCCGCCACCTACCTAAAGCCCTCTCACTCTCATATATATGAGCAATAAGACCAACCTAAGTGCCTCAAAATAAAAGAGGCTGCTCATTTTTCTTAATTAGGAAAAACAAAACAGCCTCCGCTTAAAGCTCATTGGCCTTAAGTCCTAGCCTCTTTACACAGAGCACAGGTTGCTAGGGGGCACTTATTGAGGGCGATAGACCTTAACATTATGGTGTCCGCGCTCTTTGAGCTCACGGGCTTGCATTAAGCTCATCACGCCTTGGTCGCAATAGAGGGCATAGGTCTTGAGATCGTCTAAATTACCAAACTCAGATGCGACCTTGTAGAAAGGTAATTGAATGACCTCATGGTTCTCGTCTACTAATGGGGCCTTGAGAGCATCATCTATAGAACGCACATCTAAAATGACATCGCCGTAATTTAAGGAATTAACGGTTTCAACCTCCACAGCTAACTTATTGGTGTTCTCAGGAATGGCCTTGATATCCAAGTGGGTAGCACGTGAGAGTGCGTCCTCAACCAAGTCCTGATCCATCTTAGCTTCTTCCTCTTCAACAAAGGAGCGAGTTGGGCATACATTAGGATGGTCAGAGATTACACCGCAATACTCAGGCATGCTCTCGGCAAAACCAGCGGTACCAATTTCCCAAGCCTTATCTACAATATCTTGCTTATCTTCCATTACTAAAGGACGCAAGACTAGGCATTCTGAGACGGAGTCAATGTGGTTTAAGTTAGTTAAAGTTTGGGAGGATACCTGACCTACGCTCTCGCCTGTAACTAAAGCCTCGGCATTTACACGGGAGGCGACCTTAGAGGCCACACGCATCATCATGCGCTTTAAGATCACGCCACGGACACCATGATGGGTGCGCTCTAAAATCTGACCTACAATCTTCTCAAAAGGAATGGTAATGAACTTGACCTTATGAGAAGAAGCAAAGCGATCCCAAATAAAGTAGGACTCTTGCTTAACTCCAATCTCATGAGCAGTGCCACCCATATTAAAGAAGATATAGTGAACCTTCATGCCACGATGAATGGCCTTATAGGTAGACACGCCACTATCAAATCCACCTGAAATTAAGGTTAAGGCACTGCCTTGGCTACCTACAGGATAACCGCCTAAGCCTTGGTACTTATTAGTAATCACAAAGGCCTTATCTTGCTCAATTTCAAGATTGATGGTCACTTGAGGATTATTTAACTGCACACCATTGTTTGGATAGTGAGCTTTGAACATGCCGCCAATAAAGCGCTCGGCCTCTTGTGACTTAAAGGTGTGATTGCCACGACGGCGAATACGTACGGCAAAGGTCTTATTCTCTAAGAGCGGACCATAAATAGGGCCTGCTACGGCAAAGATATCTTCAAACTTCTCAAAGCTAAACTCTTTGACCTCTAAAAAAGAGTGAATGCCTGGAATACGGCTAAGCTCTCTTACGGCCATGGCGCGAGTCTTTTCAGAGTCATCCTCACCAATGCTGACAATGAGCTTATCCCACTGTGGCTGCACCTTGATTAAGAAATCATGATTGGCAGCAACATTCAATAAATTCTGAGTTAAAACCTTAATCAGACGGTTACGTACTGGACGGCTTTTAATGGAAATTTCAGGGAAGAGACGGAGAATGAACTTCATGGATAAAACGCGCACTCCAAGAGAAAATAAACAAACGGAAAGCTAGCTTTAGCACCAAAGACAAAGCCCTCTTGATACGCTCGACCAAGAGGGCTTATAAAAGCCAAAACTATGCCCTGCTTAATGCACGGCGCTTAGTTTAGCACAATCAAAACAAGGCGCGAAAAACTTAAGTTTAGAAAACTTAAAGCCTTCCTAGCAGTAGCTAAGGATTACTTGTTATGGGAGCAACCACAGCCACCCTCGCTATGGCCGTGGCCATGACCGCCGCAGCACTCATGCTCTTCATCATCGTGGTTATGGGAGCAACCACAGCCACCCTCGCCATGGCCGTGGCCATGACCACCGCAGCACTCGTGCTCTTCATCATCGTGGTGATGAGAGCAACCACAGCCACCCTCGCCATGGCCGTGGCCATGACCACCGCAGCACTCGTGCTCTTCATCATGGTGATGGTGGCCATGACCGCCACAGCAACCACCACCATGATGGCCGCAACCGCAATGGTGAGCCTCAGAAGGGCAAACACCGCCTTGGTGAGCGTGACCGTGAGCAATTTCCTCTTCGGTAGCCTCACGCACATCTTCAACTACAACCATGAAGTTTAAGGTCTTGCCTGCAAATGGGTGATTGCCATCTACGACCACAGTATCATCGTTGATTTCCTTGATCACCACTAAGCGTGGGCCTACAGAGGTATCTGCCTCAAAAGCATTGCCTACCTGAATAGGGAAATCGCCAAATAAAGCACGATCGATAGTCTGAACTAAGCCATCATTGAACTCACCAAAGGCATCTTGTGGCTCGAGCTTAATGGCAAACTCATCACCCTTAACATGACCCTCTAAGGCCTTCTCTAAGCCAGGGACTAAGAAGTTATGACCAACTAAAACCTCCATTGGGTTTTTAGGGTCGGTACGACCTACAACCTGATCGGTATCATCGGTAACAATATAGGAAACAGTAACAACAGAGTTAGAAGTGATTTTCATAATACAAAGTTCTCGTCTTGTCGCCTGGGAGAAAGCCTTAATTAAATTTGGGGAGGCTTGCTCTCCTAAAAGAGATAGACCATCACAAATTTAATTAAGGCCCGATACACAGCAAAAAGCTAACTTAACAATTATACACTATTACTTAAGCGCAGTTAGCCTTATGCAACAGCATACAATACAAGTTATCATCTCCAGATACAACGTAAGCTACCTATAGCCACTTTGAATTTTTTGTAAAATTATGATATATGGAAACCAACAATCCTATTGTAAGGACTAAGAGGAAAAAGATAGTTGGCTCAAGTCCATAATAGCACATGCATTAACTTGACTTTACTGCCATTTAAGCCAATAAAGCCTTAATTTAAGCCATTTCTCTATGCATATGTTATGCGATAAGCACACTCCTATAGA